>Ga0207702_10000014_pt1 | contig 253304 bp, 250 predicted proteins | sample KBSCornC62_FD_184302 | JGI IMG/M metagenome (GOLD analysis project Ga0207702, IMG submission 184302) | Corn rhizosphere microbial communities from Kellogg Biological Station, Michigan, USA - KBS Corn C6-2 (SPAdes) (version 2) | ecosystem: Host-associated > Plants > Roots > Rhizosphere > Soil ...
GCGCACCACCTTCGATCTCGAAATGATGGAAGCCACCGGAAGCTGCGCCGGCATCGAGAACTATTCGCGCTATCTGACGGGCCGCCGCCCCGGCGAGCCGCCGCCGACTTTGTTTGAGTACGTCCCCGACAACGCCCTGGTGTTCGCCGACGAGAGCCACGTCACCGTGCCGCAAATCGGCGGCATGTTCCGCGGCGACTTCCGTCGCAAGGCGACCTTGGCCGAATACGGCTTCCGGCTGCCCTCCTGCATGGACAACCGGCCGCTGCGGTTCGAGGAATGGGACATGATGCGCCCGCAATCGGTCGCGGTGTCGGCGACGCCGTCGGCCTGGGAGCTCAACGAATCCGGCGGCGTGTTCGTCGAACAGGTGATCCGCCCGACCGGGCTGATCGACCCGCCGGTCAATATCCGCCCGGCGCGCACCCAGGTCGACGACGTCGTCGGCGAAATCCGCGCCACCGCGCTGGCCGGCTATCGCAGCCTCGTCACCGTCCTGACAAAGCGCATGGCGGAAGACCTCACGGAATATCTGCACGAGCAGGGAATCCGTGTCAGGTACATGCACAGCGATATCGACACCATCGAGCGCATCGAGATCATCCGGGATTTGCGGCTCGGCGCGTTCGATGCGCTGGTCGGCATCAATCTGTTGCGCGAAGGCCTCGACATTCCCGAATGCGCGCTGGTCGCGATCCTCGACGCCGACAAGGAAGGCTTTTTGCGCAGCGAGACCTCGCTGATCCAGACCATCGGCCGCGCCGCGCGCAACGTCGACGGCAAGGTGATCCTCTATGCCGACCAGGTGACGGGATCGATGGAGCGCGCGATCGCCGAGACCGATCGCCGCCGCGAAAAGCAGGTCGAATACAACACCATCAACGGCATCACGCCGGAGAGCATCAAGAAATCCATCGGCGACATCATGAACAGCGTCTATGAGCGCGACCATGTGCTGGTGGAAATCGGTGGCCACGACATGACCGACGACATCATCTCGATCGGGCACAATTTTGAAACCGTGCTGGCCGACCTCGAAACCCGCATGCGCGAAGCCGCCGCGGATCTGAATTTCGAGGAAGCCGCCCGCCTGCGCGACGAAGTCAAACGCCTTCGCGCCACCGAATTGGCCGTGGTCGACGACCCCACCGCCAAGCAGCGCACCGTGCAGAACAGAGCCGGCGCCTATGCCGGCGCAAAGAAGTATGGCGACGCCGCCAACCTGCCGGCGAGCACCATGAAGAAACGCGGCGGCCGCTCATCTTCTCCCTCCCCCCTTGCGGGGGAGGGTCGGGGTGGGGGGTCCACGAGTCGCAGCCCCTCCTCCTCCAAAATCCACAAACCCCATCTCGACGAAATGCACGGCCCGGAATCCCTGCCCTACCGCGAAGGCCGCGCCCTGCCCGCAAAACCCTTCGGCGGCGACAGCCGCATCATCCAGCCGACCGGCTCGCGGCAGTCCGGGCCGGAGTTCGGGCCGAGCCCGCGGTCGACCGGCGGCGCACCGGGGAAGCGGGGTGGGTGGAAGAAGCGGTAGGCGTCCTTGCTTCGTCGAGGACCCGGTTGATCATCGCAATCCAAAATAGTTAGAGATCTGATCACCTTCGTCTGCTAACGTGTCCGCTGGATATTGAATACCGACGGATGACGGAATGACGCTGAGATCGAGACCCCTGCTCAAGTTGCAAGAGCTTCGCAGAAGCAATCCGCAAGTTCCGGCCATCGCATCCTCAATTCAAATTAATAAGCAGGACGCGTTCGAATTCCTGGCGGGACTTCAGTCCGGATCCGTGGACCTTTTCGCGTCTTCTCCGCCTTACTGCATGGGCAAGGCTTATGAGACGTCAACCAACACGGTTGACTTCGTGGACATGCACAAACGCCTCGCACCGTTACTCGTACGCGCCTTGAAGGACGGTGGAAGCTTATGCTGGCAGGTAGGTCATCACGTTCATAAGGGTGTCGTCACGCCACTTGACGCGATTGTCTATTCGATTTTTTCGGAACAGAAAGAATTGCGGCTAAGAAATCGAATTGTTTGGACCTTTGCTCACGGCGTGCACGCTAGCAGGCGCTTTAGCGGTCGCCATGAGACTATACTATGGTTCACCAAAGGCGAAGGTTACTCTTTCGATCTCGACGCTGTACGCGTACCGCAGAAATATCCCGGCAAGCTCCACTATAAAGGGCCTAAGAAAGGGAAGCTTAGTGGCCATCCGCTCGGCAAAAATCCATCCGACGTCTGGGACATCCCAAATGTAAAAGCCAACCACATTGAAAAAGCTGACCACCCCTGTCAATTTCCAGTTGCATTAGTCCAAAGACTCATACGAGCATTGGCCCCCAAGAATGGACTCGTAGCGGACCCATTCCTAGGATCAGGCACCAGTGCCGTCGCAGCCACAATTGAAGGTCGGCGTTTTTCTGGCTGCGATGTTCAGGCAAGCTATCTAAAGATTGCGAGGGCCCGCATAGCCAAGGCTAATAAAGGAGACAAACACTACCGTCCTATCGACCAACCGATACATATACCGTCAACAACAGAAGCTGTAGCAAAACTCCCCCTTCAATTTCGAAGGAAACGAGAGAGACTTTATGACAAAGCTCTATCCGGCAAACGCAAACCCTGAGAAGAGATTTTTTGTTTCCCTCTTAACCAGAGACATCAGTTTAATCGATGCGGTCATCGATTTGACGGACAACTCAGTCAATGCCGCGATGAAGGCCAGTGACAACAAATTCAATACCTCTAAAGATTTTGAGAAGCTAATTCCTCAAAAGACCTCGAAGCCTCCGGTCTCCATCAGCGTCACGATTTCTGAAAAGAAGATATCGATAGTCGACAACGCTGGCGGCATTGATTTCGGTTCTGCAAAAGAAGACATATTCAGGTTCGGCCACCCTGAAGCGACGGGAACGAGCAAAGATCGGTTGAGCGTCTACGGCATCGGCATGAAACGTGCGGTGTTCAAAATCGGCAACAAGATCAAGATTGCATCGGATCACGTCGATGGCGGGTTCGATCTTGATCTCAATGTGCAAAGTTGGGTCGATGATCCAGCACCTCCTCCTTGGCACTTCGATATCGCGAAGAGGGCTTCTGCAGCAAAAAGCAAATGTGGAACAGAAATTGGCATCACCGAGTTGAGAGAAGACGTACGTCGACGCATATCCGACGGCAGATTCGTTGAGTCGCTCGTCGAGAAGCTTTCCGCCGTCTACGCGTATTTCATTGGACGAATTATTTCGATATCCGTTAACGGTAGAGACGTCGCTGCGACTAACTTTGACGTTGGTAACAACAACACAACGGATAGTTTCAAGTTTGGAGATGTAACTTACAGCATTACAGCTGGAATAGCGCAGTCAAAGGGCGAAAGTTTCAAAGATGCTAGTGCGGGCTGGTTTGTGTTCTGCAACGGCAGAACAGTAATTTATGCCGACAAGACGAGACTCACTGGCTGGAGTGCCGAGCTTCCAATCTTTCAGCCGAAGCACCGCCCATTTATGGGGCTAGTTTTTTTCGTCTCTAAAGATCCCGAGGAACTTCCTTGGACGACGACCAAGGGTTCGATCAATGAAGATAGTTTGCTCTGGCAAGAGGCCAAGCGCCATATGATCGTCATGGGACGAACGGTGACGTCATTCCTCGATAAGGTCTATTCGGACAGCGGAACGACAATCGATCGAACTGAGATGTCAAAATTGTCGGGTCCGCCCACGGACGCATTTTCCGCGGCCACCTCAGCAAAGACTGTTTTCAAACCACCACAAAAGAAGGGGCCCAAGGAGGTTAAGATACAGTACAACGCAAAAGAGAGTGACATCCAGAAAATCAGAAAGCATCTTTCAAAACCGAATCTATCGGGATCTGAGGTTGGTCGATACACGTTCACGCACTTTCTGACCAACGAAGTTGGGTCCGAATGACCAACTCGAGCGCCGTCCGTCTCGCCTATAATCTTAGGCCCTCTAAGCAAACAGAACGGATGTTGATAGCGGACATTCTTAAGTTGACGAGTACTGCCGGCATACCCATCCAGACCTATCCTTACGTCGGGCTCGGTGGATCGGTGTTTTACGATTTCCAGATACTGTTTCGTTATCTCGGAATTCGGCGGATGACTAGCTTAGAACACAGTCCTGATTTCTTGGACCGATGCGAATTCAACAAGCCATATCGATTCATCGATATTTTCCCTGGCACCACGAGTGATTACATAAATTCAAAAGGATTTCCCAAACCCACGCTTGTCTGGTTTGACTATGATTGGCGGCTATCAAGCGCGATTACTTCCGATATCGAAGCTTTGGGTTCAACACTTCCGATCGGAAGCGTTGCCTTCATCACTCTTTGCGTAGAACCTCCCAAGAGTTTTCAAGAAAAGAAATTAGATGCAGCAGGCAAAGTTGCATGGCTGGAGGAGGAACTGCAAAGCGCGGCATCGAGTCCGCAGGTAACCGACGTCTCGAATTCCAAATTTCGCTTCTACGCTGAGCGCGTAATTAGAAATGCGGTCCAATATTCCTTTGCAACTCGTCGTCCCGGTCGGCTAGTCCAACTAATTAGTGTATTTTATCATGACACCGCCTGGATGTACACGTTAGGGGTCGCGTTCGTTGAGGACGACCGTGCCGCGATGATAGAAAAGAAAATCAAGAGCCATCTGCCGTTTCTGAAGCCCGAGTCGTACGATATACCCGATTTCAACATTACCGAACGCGAGCGGCGGCTGTTCGACCAAGCCTGCACAGGCAAGCTCCGACGGCGAAAAATGCCTTCATCCCTCACTAAACTTGGATTTTCTGAGCAGGATGTTGAGGCTTATTCACACCTAATGAGATACATCCCGCATTATACCGAGACATTGATCTGAGGAATCGGCATTAACTTCGCCTGTCGGAGCTGCCGAAGCTTGGCATTCAAGATGAGCAAATCTTCGCCGAAGCACGTCGTAATCTGTTCAGGCTGATGGACCCCTCAGCGACACTATTCGGGTGTCGGAGATGTAGCCAGGAATGGTGGATATCCCCTCGGGAACGACCAATGTTCCGGGACGACCATCAGATCGTTGGTGAACGGGATGACGCAAGTTGGAGCAGCGTTGATACGTGCCAAGGTCCGGGAACGATATGTAACCGTTGAGGTCAAAAAGAATCCCGGGAAATTTTTGAAGCTGATCGTACCAGCTTCCATCCTTGTGATAGAGCGCATGTTCGGCACCCAACGCGAGCTCTCTATTGAGCCGTTTGCCTGTCAATCGGGGCATTGAGTATCTCCCTGACGCTTCGATGGCTGCTGCGAGTCGCAGTATAGCATAAGAACACACGGGGAACAATCGACGGAGACCTCGCTGTGGTGGCCATCAGATTCCGGCGCGCGTTACTTGAACGCACTCCGGAATGACGATGTTGAAATACCCTACCGGCAACCGGCCCCTACTCCCTGAAAGTAGTCATCCCGGTTGGATCCGTCATAGGCGCCGGACTTCATGCAGCAGGTTTTGAAACCTGCGTCCGGAGCCGCATGGGCAGAGGTCGTTGCGGCCGAGTTTTTCGGCGAGCTCGACGTCGCCGTGGACGAACCGCCGTCCACGCTTGACATGGGTTTCCGAGGGGAAGGACTTCCGCCGCTTACGCGAGATGCTGAAAGCTGGGGAGGTTTTCGAAATCGCGATGCTTGCGCATGATAGCCTCCTGTGGGTTTGAAACGCGGCCCATCGCCGCGCGGGATGAGTAGCACACGTTTTGCCATTCCGGAAGCCGCTCCGCGGCTGTCCGGAATCCATGCGCCCCGTGTTCGTGTTCATCGCGATACGTGTCGCTGCGAAACAAGCAGCACAGGGGTTATGGATTCCGGGCTCATCGCTGCGCGATGCCCCGGAATGACGAGGGAAATTCACCGCACCGTCATCACCGCGAGCGCCAGCACCGCCATCATGAGCGCGGTCGTCAGCAACTGCTTCGCGTTCTCGGGCTTGGCGAGCCAGCCCTGGACCTTTTGCCCGACCGACAGCGTCGGGTTGAAGAACAGCGGTTCGTAATTCTTGAACGCCTTCGGAAATTTCGGCGCGAGCCACGGGGTAACCAGGCCCAGCGTGCCGCAGGCGATCAGGACGAAGATCACGGCGCCGGCGGGCTGGTTGATCATCGTGGCGTTGAACAGCTTGAGCAGCAGCGCCGAACCGGTGAACGCCGGCAGCGACTGCAGTGCGGTCAGGGCGATGCCTTCCCATTTGTTCGCAGCGGCGGATTTGGGAGCTGTGGTGGCGTTCATGGCTTTGGCTTTCGGCAGGGATTGGCAGCGTTGAATGCAGGCTTAGCCGTTCGCGGCGCGCGATGCCGTGACGCGCGTCATAATTCCCTTCGTCGTCCCGGCCTTGCGCCGGGACCCCCGCGCAAGCGCAATCGCGCTCGTCGCGCCGCCGTGTGTTGTCGGTTGAGCAGTGTGGCATTGCCTTGTTAAAAAAATTGGCGCCAGGGGTTATGGGTCCCGGCGCGGAGGCCGGGACGACGGCGATAGTGGAGCGGATGTCGCGGAATCTGATTTTCCCTTTCGCGCAACAACGAACTGGTCATGCGCGCTGCGACAAAGCAGCCCGACGGGCAAATCACCCAAAACCCGTCCAGCCCCGGCGCAAAAAATATTTTCATTTTTTTCGGAGGCAAATCAGCGGCGTATTGCGCGCATCCCGTTCCAACCAGAGGGGCGGCTCGCGATCGTCACGAAACGCGGGGCGGGATGCGGTGGACGCGGACGCGCCGATAACGAACGGCGCGGAGGCGGACGGCGAAGTCGTGTGGTCCTGACGCCCCAGTGCTGGCGTCAAGTCGGCGACGATGCTTGCGCATCACGCTGGCGATGGTGACACAGCGTGGACACCAGGGAGACCGCGTATAAGCCGTAAAACCATTGCGCAGGGAAGGCCGGACTGCCTCCGCTTCACCTGTATGCTCATGTGCGTTTTGTTTTGTTGCCCATTGCACATGAGACCGCGGGTGCGGCGAGCACCCGGTCTTCCCTGCGCCCTCTCTTGAGGGTCGCACTGCGCCCTCTCTTGAGGGTCGCATGCGCCCTCTATTTAAGAGGCGCAAACGAATTTGAAAAACTCGGGCGAAAACGCGCCGCGGGAACGCGGGCGGCTGTTTGACAGGTGAATCAGGAAATGGATGCGGGCGTTTGCGAGTATGCGCCTGCGTAGAGTTCATCCGGCATTCCGGAAGCCGCCAACGGGTCGGCGCGATGCGCCGCCCGATGACAGGCTCCGCGGCTGTCCGGAATCCATAGATCGGATGCCGGTGTTCAGCACGAAGCTCCGTCACTGCATAATCATTAGCACAGGGGTTATGGATTCCGGGCCCACGCCAAAAGGCGTGTCCCGGAATGACGAAGGGGCGCGCCTCACCCCGACCGACGATGGCTGGTGTTCTGCGTCAGATTGCCGTGCGCGGCCTGTTCGCGGATGTTGTGCTTCTCGTCGTCGCGATGGCCCTTGGTGGTGTCCAGCGGTATCGTCGGCGCGCTGCCGGGGCCCTTGTGGCTCTGGTTGTCGTCGGGAACGGGCTGGATGTTTTTTGTCATTGTTCGTCTCCGTCATTCACGAAGATGAAACGTGGACAGCGCGGCGGTCGTTCCGAGGGGAACAATGGCGCTCGTCATGGCCGGGCTTCGTCCCGGCCATGACGGAAATCTCCGAAAGACGACCTACAGCTTGTTGCTGTCCTGGCCGTGCTGGTCTTGCTGGCCTTGCTGCTGGCGGTCCTGCTCCTTGGCGTGGTGGCGGCCGTAGAGGCATCCGGCGGCCGCGCCGAGCACGCCGTGATGGCCGGCATAATGCCCGGCGACGCCGCCAACCACGGCGCCCTTCAGGCAGCCCTTGGCCTCGGCGGAATTCGCGGCCAGCGTCAACGCCGCGACGGCAAGCAAGGTGGCGATGATTTTCATGGCGTTTGTTCCTCTGCGGACACTGGATGCGGCGCGATGGCGTCATCGCGCGATGATTACGGAGACAATCGCGTGCGGACGATCCGGTTCCCTCAATTCAGCTTCTTGCCGTTGTCGGTGACTTCGGTGAGCCAGCCCCGCCCACGAAACTTGCCCACACGGCTCAAGAATCACGCGCCGGCATCGCGATTCCTGATCCGGCAAGTCAAGACCTACATGGGTATTTTAGCCAAAATACATCCGGCGATTGTGCGATCTTTTTGCTGTTTGATAACAACAGCCGGTAACCGGCGGCCGCTTGATCCCAATTCAATTCGGCCCACAATGAACTGCAACGCGAGTCGGGTCCAACACCGGCGGAGAACAACATGGCTGACGACCTCAATCAGCAGCGCGTGCTGCAGTTTCTCGATGCGCTTTATTCCGGCGACGCCGCCGCCGCGACGGCGTGCTGCGACGAGGAGCTCGACAGCATCACCTATGCGCCGATCGAGCTGTTTCCGCATCTCGGGCACAAGCACGGCAGGGCGTGGGTCGCGGAGGCGATCAAGACCCAGCAGAAGCGCTATTCGAGCCGCAAATACGAGATCAAGATGATGGCGGTCGACGGCGACAATGTCGCGACCATGCAATTTCTCTCCTTGCGCAAGCGCAACGACGACCGCGTGGTGCATCTGGAGGCGGCGGAGTTTTTCGTGCTGCGCGCCGGCCTCATCCTGATGCACCGCTCGTTCTTCGATTCCTTCGATTTCGTCCAGCAATTGCTCGGCCGCGACCTGACCGATTCGTTCGCCGAGAGCGTGCGCGACGCCATGAAGCGCTGAGGCGGCCCGCGCTTTCGTCGTTGCGAGGCGGCGCGAGCGGCAAAAACGGAATTTTTCCCGGATTTATTTGCGTCGCGCGCATGAACCTGCCCGCCGGTTGCCGAGACCAACCCGCGGGTTCGCTGTATCGATTGACGAAAATATTGCCATGAAGATTGCGCTGTTGGCGCTGCTGGGTCTGGTGCTGGGCGCGTTGGGCGGGGCCGCCCTGGGCATCGGGGCCGGGCTGGCGTGGACCGAAATCTTTAAAACCTCAAGTCTTGAAGGCTATAGCGGCATGCTGGTGTTCTTTACCTTCATGCCGCTGGGCGCCGTGATCGGCGGGATCGGCGGCGCGCTGCTGTTCGGCGTGATGGCGTTTCGCGACAACGCGATCGCGATCGAGCGCGAGCCGGGCCGCCGCCGCGACAGCTAAACCGGCGAATCGCCGCCCGCATTTGTGCAATGCAAAATTGCAGATTGCATTTCTGGCATACCAGACTAATTGAAGCTTCAACAATGAAGTTCAGCAATGCGCGCACGGCGTCGCCAATGACGCCCAGGTGCCGGTTTGCTTTTTTAAATTCAAATTTGGGACCTGGGCAAATGACAGAGCATAGTCTCTGGCGTTTTTCACGCGCGTTGCATCGCGCGATCAACGAACGCCAGTACGCGGATATTGAAAGCCTGATCGACGAGGACGTCGACTGGGCGATTTTCGGCCCGATCGACATGTTTCCGTTTTTCGGGGCAAGGCGCGGCCGGAGCGCCGTGCTGCAGGTGATCAAGCAGATCGCCGAGAACGTCCGGGTGCACCGCTTCGATCGGGAGTCGGTGATGCTGGCCGAGGATGCGGCGGCGTCGATGATGCGCTATTCGCTGACCGCGCTCGACGCCAACAAGCCGATCAGCCTGCGGCTGGCGCATTTCGCCAAGTTCAAGGCCGGGCGGCTCTCCAGCATCCGCATCCTGGTCGACACCTTTGATCTGGTCGAGCAGGCGCTGGGGCGGCATATCCATCTGCCGAAGATCGCTTCCTAAGCATCTTAACGATTGTATCATGATGGTCGCGTTATAGAGACGCGACCGGCACGGCCCGCCACAATTTCGCGCGGGTTGCAACGCATGTCGGGCGGCAATAGCGTTTTGGAGCGAAGCATGCCCTCGGACTTGATCCGTGGGTGGGCGCTGGTTTGCGCGAAGAAAACGCGTCAAATTAGAATCCGGAGCTTCGGTTCTGATTCAATCAGAACCGAAGCTCTGGGCATGCGGGCTGGGTTATGATTTTCGGACGAGATTACAGGCAGGGCGTGCCGCTGATTCTGGCGGCGGGCATGGTGTTGATCGTCTTGGCGCCCGCAGCCGCGCAGCAGGCACCGCCCTCCCCGCCGGCCTATTCGCCCTGGCAAGGAATCGCGCCCCCTCCGGAAGCCGCGGATACGGCCGACGAGTCCGAGGCGGACGGCAAGGACATCGCGGCCGAAGACGGCAAGCCGCAAGATACCAAGGCGGGCACTGAAACCAGCGACGCCTCCACCAAGGGGCTGGAGCTCGACTGGAGCCAGCTCAATGTCGATGCATCGACGCTCGTCCCCAGCCCCATATCGAAAGCCCGCGTCACGCCGCAGACCGGATCCTCCACCGGGATGTCGTGGTCGGCCAACGACAAGGGCAACGGCGCCTCCGCGGTGTCAGTCAAACAGCCGGTGTCGAATTTCCTCGACACCAGAGTGGGCGCCGACATGACCGTCGCCCGGCCGCCGCAGACGATCACGGAATCGCAATTGCTCGCCAATGGCGGCAGCCTGCCGCAATCCTCCGGCACGGCATGGGCCGCGATCACCGCGCCCGGCGTCGGCTCGATCTGGGACAAGACATCCGTGGAAGCGCGGCTCGATCCCTCGCAGGAGCAAAGCAAGCTCGGCACGTCCTTGAGCAAATCGCTGCCGCTCAACGAGCAATATTCGCTCTCGTTTCAGAACGGCTACAATCTGGTCGAGCAAGGCTATGTCCCGGTGCCCGGCATCGTCAGCCGCCCGGCGCGCAATTACGAAACCGACCAGTCGGCCAAACTGAGCATCGCCGATACCGGCACCAGTTTTACGGCCGGCCAGACGCTGTCTTCCACCGACGACAAATGGCTGCGCAAAATCGGCGCCGAGCAAAAGATATTCGGCGGCGTCAGCATTTCCGGCTCGATCGGCGAGACGCCGCTCGGCACCACCAGCAAGAGCCTGAGCGCCGGATTCAAGCAAAGCTGGTAGCCGTTGGACTTTAGGTCGCAAGACTTGGGGCTATGTCCGGGGAAAGAACCAGCATTGCCGCATATTGGCCCCGATCCGGTCAAAATCGGCAGCCCAGATGGCAATGTCAACTTTCGTCGTGCGGGGGACATCCGCGCTCGCTCAAACGCGAAACAGGGGAACGGCCGATGAATGCCACCATTCGTTCTGAAAAAATTGAGTCAACTGAAGTGGATAGCAACCTTGCCGCGGTCACGGAGGTCGAGGCCGGCATCCGTGATTTCGTCCGCAACGACATTGCCTATCTGCGCCGGCCCGCGCCGGGCATCCAGAACCCCGGCGATACGCCGCTCGAGCCAAAGACCGAAATCAAGCTCGAAGCCAAGCTCGAGCCCACGCAAGAGGCGACCGTGAACAACGTCAATTCGCTGATCCAGCGTGTGGCCGGCACCTCGCTCGCCGAGATCGAGAACCTGATCGCCGAGCTCGAGGCGCTGCGCGATTTGCTGCATGCCGAAGGCCAGCGCGTCCAGCGCGAGATTTCCGGCTATGCCCAGCTCAGCCAAGCCGCGATGAAGTCCACCCGCATGATCGCCGACAACGTCACGCAGTGGAAGCGCTCCGCCGAGGGCCTGCGCAACAGCTAAGCAGGCAATCCAGCCGCCCAAGCAGCCGCCGCCTTCCCGCCCGGGAAGCGCGGCGGTCTCATTTTGGTACGCCGATCCCTTTGAACTTTCCGGGTCTTTGAACTTGCCAAGCCTTTGAACTTGCCAAGCCTTTGAACTTGCCAAGCCTTGGCAGCGACCAAGGCATGACGCAATCACAGCGCGTTCGGGGATGAAGCTTGATGCAGACGATCAGACCAGACAATACCGACCCTATCCCGCTGCGGGACTCACCGCCCCGCATGGGCACCATCATGATCCGGTTTGTCGGGTTGCTGGTCCTGGCCGTGGTGATTTTGGCGCTGGCCTGGAGCCGCTAATGTCTGTGTATGGTTAGCGGCCGGTAACTTCGTGGGAGGCTTCCAGCGTGTAGGCGCCGTCGGCATAGCCCTTCACCACCATCCCGGTGGTAAGCATCACCGCCAGCGTCACGGTTGCAAAGATAAAACCGACAAATTTCAAGCCGCTGCGGTCCGCCATCGCCATCCCCTGTTATGTCCCCGTGGGTTCACTATGAGGGGCACAAGGTTCAAAATGCGTTATCAGGACGTTTGTTCCGAGCGTCGCATTTCGGGCCAATGCAGCTTATTAAATGCAAGTCAGGCCGGGTTCCGTCGCGGCACGAACGCGGTTGCCAAGAGCGAGAACACCAGTTCGGCACGCTGGTTGGTGCCGGTGTTGCGGGCCTGCAGGATGCCCCATTCCGGCCGCTTCTCCGAGGTGCGCAGCGATTCGACCTCGCTGGCGTAAGTGATGGTGTCGCCCGCCAGCACCGGCTTGATCCAGCGCAGATCGCGAAAGCCGGGCGACGGCCCCCACACCGCGACCTTCTCGCCGCGCGCGGCGGCTTCCTGCATGCGGCGCTGGCCGTCGGCGACCAGAAGCTTCATGCAGACCGAGCCGACGTGCCAGCCCGAGGCGGCGAGGCCGCCGAACAGCGAGTTGCGGCCGGCTTCCTCGTCGAGATGAAAGCGCTGCGGGTCGAATTGCCTCGCGAATCGCTTGATGTCATCGACGGTGAAGGTGAACGAGCCGACTTCGCGCCGCTGACCGACCACAAGATCTTCGAAGAAGCTCATCAGCCGCCCTGCTCCGCCGCCCCTGCGCGCCGCGCCACCATCAGCGGCGAGACCATCTCGCACAGCGCCTGGCCCTTTGCATTGCGGGACGTGTTCCGGACGGTCACGATCCCGGTGCCGGGCCGGCTGCGCGAGACGCGCGCCTCCACGATCTCGACATCGAGCATCAAATCGTCTCCGGGACGCAGCGGCGCGAGCCAGCGTAGTTCGCTGACTCCGGGCGATCCCAATGACGCGGTGCGGCCGATAAAGCCGTCGAACATCATCCGCATCATGATCGAACAAAGGTGCCAGCCCGAGCCCGCCAGGCCGCCGAGCATCGATCGCCTCGCGGCTTCCTCGTCGAGATGCATCGGCTGTGGATCGAACTCGGCGGCGAACGCCAGGATCTCCTCGCGGGTGACATGGTGCGGGCCGAACGAGCCGAATGGGCCGGGCTTGAAATCTTCGAAGGTCAGCGTCATGAAAGTGAGGATTTCCGGAGGGAAGCCCGATTGTGGCCGTTATTTCCGTCAATCTCAAGCCGCCGATCCGCATGGCTCGCTTCCGCTGGCGAGCGCCGCTTGCCGGTGCGCTGACTTGTCCAGCGCCGCTTGTCCGGTCCTGCTTGCCCAGTCCCGCTTGATCAAGACAATATTCGGAGCTAGGCCCTGCGATCGAGAGCCAGATTGAACGCGAATCATATTCGACTTGCCGGGAGAACGAGCGATGTTTGATTTTCAGGATCTGTTTCAGTGGGACCGTTTTATTACACCGACGATCATCAAGACTTTCTACTGGCTGGTGATCGCGCTGATCGTGCTATTCGGCATCTCCGGCATTTTCTCCGGTCTCGCCATGATGGCGGTGAGCCCGTTCGGCGGCTTTATCGTGCTGCTGTCAGCGATCGCCAGCGTGATCGTCGGCATCATCTTTTCGCGCATTGCCGCGGAATTCGTCCTGATCGTGTTCCGCATCAACGAGCATCTCGGCGCGATCCGCGACCAGGGTCAGGGGCACTAAACAACAACCAAACATGTTGCCGTCATCCTGAGGTGCGAGCCCAATTGGGGCGAGCCTCGAAGGATGGCTACGGGTGTATGCGGCTCATCCTTCGAGGCGCGCAAGAGCGCGCACCTCATCAGGATGACGTGCTTTCGCGGCGAGATCCGCCTTACGTGTTGAACCGGAAATGCATCACGTCGCCGTCGGCGACGACATATTCCTTGCCTTCGAGCCGCAGCTTGCCGGCGTCGCGGGCGCCGGCTTCACCGCCGAGCGCGACATAGTCCGCGTAGGCAATGGTCTCGGCACGGATAAAACCCTTCTCGAAATCGGTATGGATCACGCCCGCCGCGGCCGGCGCCTTGGTGCCGCGGTTGATGGTCCAGGCGCGGGCTTCCTTCGGGCCAACGGTGAAATAAGTGATGAGATCGAGCAACTGGTAGCCGGCGCGGATCAGACGGTCGAGACCGGCCTCCTCGAGACCCAGCGTATCCAAAAACTCGGTACGCTCCTCACGCGACAATGTCGCGATCTCGGATTCGATCTTGGCCGAGATCACCACCGCAACCGCGCCTTCCTTCTCGGCGTGCTCGAACACCTGGTTTGAAAAGCCGTTGCCGTCCCTGGCCGAGCCTTCCTCGACGTTGCAGACGTAGAGCACGGGTTTTGAGGTCAGAAGGCCGAGCATGCCAAAGGCGCGCTCCTCCTCCGGTTTGCGTTCGAGAAACCGCGCCGGCCTGCCGTCGCGCAGCAGCACCAGCGCGCGGTTGACCAGATCGAGCTGCTCCTTGGCGTCCTTGTCGTTGCCTTTTGCCTTCTTGGCCAGATTGTCGACGCGCTTCTCGAGGCTGTCGAGATCGGCGAGCATCAATTCGGTCTCGATGGTCTCGATGTCGGCCAGCGGCGCGATCTTGCCTTCGACATGGGTGATGTCGGAATCCTCAAAGCAGCGCACCACATGGGCGACCGCGTCGACTTCGCGGATGGTGGCGAGGAACTGGTTGCCGAGGCCCTCGCCCTTGGAGGCGCCGCGCACCAGGCCGGCGATGTCGACAAAGGTCAGCCGGGTCGGAATGATCTGCGCCGACTTTGCGATCTCCGACAATTTGTCGAGGCGAGGATCCGGCACCGCGACCTCGCCGACATTCGGCTCGATGGTGCAGAACGGATAGTTCGCCGCCTGCGCCGCCGCCGTCTCGGTCAGCGCGTTGAACAGCGTCGACTTGCCGACATTGGGCAATCCGACGATACCGCATTTGAATCCCATCACGTCCTCTTTTGCCGGCCGAGAAAGTCAGTCCTTCTCGTCCGCATCTTCCTTGCCGAAAAATCCCTTGGCCTGCATCGCCAGATGCACCTTGTTCTGGAACGCCGAGTCGCGTCCCGTCACCAACAGACCGGCGTTGTCGGCGACCGCCTCGCAGAGCGTCTCGACCCAGGGCCGATCGCTCTTTGCAAAGTCCGACAGCACGTAGCCGTGCACCAATTCCTTCACGCCGGGATGGCCGATTCCGAGCCGCACCCGGCGATATTCATTGCCGATATGCGCCGAGATCGAACGCAGGCCGTTGTGACCGGCGATGCCGCCGCCGATCTTGACGCGCACCTTGCCGGGCGGCAGTTCGAGCTCGTCTTGAAAGACCACGACCTCGTCGACGCCGATCTTGAAGAAATTCGCGGCTTCCTGCACCGCGCGGCCCGACTCGTTCATGAAAGTCGCCGGGCGCTGCAAGACCACCCGTTCGCCGTCGAGCGTGCCCTCGGAAGTCTCGCCCTGAAAACGACGGCGCCATGATGCAAAACCATGACGCCGCGCGATTTCTTCAACGGCCATGAAGCCGATATTGTGCCGGTTATGCGCGTATTTCGCACCGGGATTGCCGAGGCCAACGAACAGGCGCATGACGCGGCATCCCGCGCTAGCGCGCGATCAGCAAAAGTGGATACCGGTTTTGCGTCTGATCGCGCGCTAATTTAAAATCTAGCGCATGATCTTTCGCCAAACCGCTCACACTTTGGCGGATCATGCGCGTTACTTCTTCTTGTCGCCACCGCCGGCGGGCGCCTTGGCGCCGGCCGCAGGCGCCTTCGCGCCCGCTGCGGGAGCAGCCGCAGCAGCACCAGGTGCGGCGGGCGCAGCCGCGCCAGCCGCCGGAGCAGCAGCGCCGGGAGCCGCCGCAGCAGCCGGACCGGCCGCGGCGGCAGCCGCAGCCGCCTTGAGTTCTTCCGCGTAGCCAGACGGCGGCACGATGGTCACCAGCGTCACGTCTTCACGCGACAGCGACTTCGCGCCGGCCGGCAGCTTGATGTCGGACAGATGCAGCGAGTGGCTGATTTCCAGCCCGCTGACGTCGGCCTCGACATACTGCGGAATGTTGTCGACCGAGCATTCGAGGTTGATGGTGTGGGTGACGATGTTGACGGTGCCGCCGCGCTTCACGCCGGGGGCGGCTTCCGCGTTCTGGATGTGCAGGGGCACGCTGACGCGGATGGTGGCGCCTTCGCCGAGCCGCATGAAGTCGACATGCAGCGGGAAATCGCGCACCGGATCGAGATGGAAGTCGCGCGGAATCACGCGGTGCTTCTTGCCGTCCAGATCGATGTCGTAAATCGTGGTCAGGAACCGGCCGGCCAGGATGCGCTGGCGCAAATCGGCATCGTCGACCGAGATGGCCGTGGGGGGCTGGTTGTTGCCATAGATCACTCCGGGCACTCTCCCGGCGCGACGCTCTGCCCGTGCGGCCCCCTTGCCGACTGACGGACGTGCGGTCGCCTTCAATTCCTTGACGGTCGTCGCCATTGTCTTAAGTCCTTGTTTTCAAAAAGTTAAAGGCCGCTCTCTGCGGCCCGTTCCCGCCGCAGCAAGCCTCCAGGGGTGCGGGGGCTGCGGACGTGGCGGCGTTCTAGCCCCAAAGACCGGAAATGACAAGGAAATGAAGGGATTTTTCTCGGGGCCAAGGGCCGATCCCGGCCCCTCAGGTCGAACCGCCGAGTTTGGCCTCCAGCGCCGCGATCCGCGCCTTCAGCGCCTCGTTTTCCTCGCGCGCCAGCCGCACCATGTCCTTGACCGCCTCGAACTCCTCGCGTTTGACGATATCGAGGTCGCGCAGGATTTTTTCGGCCTGGTTGCGCACCACGGCGTCGACCTCGCGCTTGACGCCCTGGGCAGCGCCGGCGGCGTCGTTCATCAGCCGGCCGATCTCGTCAAAGAACCGATTGCTGGTCTGGGTCATCCCGGCTGCTCCGCCTCGCTGTGGGTCGCAATGTCCTGACAATGGCGATCCTGATCGGGCCGTTCAAGGCCTCTCCCAAGGCCTCGATCGCCTTGTCATGTCATGGTTTCCTTGCAATCGTATCGACGGCCATCCGCATTCCCCAAAAAATCACAAAACGAGCGAGAAGCGCCCCATGATCGACCAGCAGATCGACATCCCCACCGGGGACGGCAAGACCACGACCTTCATCAGCTATCCCGAACGCGGCGGCCCATTTCCCATCATCCTGTTCTACATGGATGCGCCCGCGATCCGCCAGGAACTGCGCGATATGGCAACCCGGCTGGCGACCTCGGGCTATTACGTGATGCTGCCCAACATGTATTACCGCGCCGGCGTGATGGAGCTCGGCCCGATCAATCCCGATCCGGAATCGCCGGAACGCAAGAAGATGTTCGCGCTGATGAACTCGCTCACCATCCCCTTGGTGATAGAAGACACCAAGGCGCTGCTCGCCTACGCCAACGGCCAGGCCGCCGCGCGCAAGGATTTGATCGGCGCGGTCGGCTACTGCATGAGCGGGCAATATGCGGTCAACGCGGCGACGCATTTTCCGGCGGTGAAGGCGGCGGCGTCGATCTATGGAACACGGCTCGCCACCGACGCGGCGGACAGTCCGCATCTCGCCGCCCAGAAGACCAAGGCGGAACTTTATTTCGGCTGCGCCGAGACCGACATCTACGCGCCGGCCGAGATCATCGAGAAAATCAAGCAGAGCATGAAGGGCGCCAACGCCGAGGTCGAAATCTATCCGGACACGCATCATGGCTTCGCCTTTCCGAAGCGGCCGGTTTATAACCGCGACGCGGCGGAGCGGCACTGGGAGCGGTTGCTGGCGCTGTATCGCCGCAACCTCTCGGACTGATACAAGGACCTGATGCCCTTTCTGACCATTGTCTTGCCGGTCTTCAATTCGATTGCGATCGAGATCGGCCCGATCGCGATTCGCTGGTATGCGCTGTCCTATATCGCCGGCATCGTGCTGGGCTGGATCTATGCCCGTGCGCTGCTCAAGAACAAGCGGCTGTGGGGCGGACCGGCGCCGATCACGCTGCTCCAGCTCGACGATTTTATCCTCTGGGTCACGATCGGCATCATCCTCGGCGGCCGCACCGGCTATATATTGTTCTACAATCTGCCGTTCTTCATCGCTCATCCCGGCGAGATTTTCGAATTGTGGAAGGGCGGCATGTCCTTCCACGGCGGCTTCCTCGGCTGCGTCGCAGCGGTGATCCTGTTCAGCCGCAAGAACAACATTTCGATCTTGTCGCTCGGCGACATCACCACCGCGGTCGGGCCGATCGGGCTGTTCCTCGGGCGGATCGCCAATTTCATCAATGGCGAATTGTGGGGCCGGCCGGCCGATCCCAGCCTGCCCTGGGCGATGGTCTTTCCGACCGGCGGCCCGTTGCCGCGCCATCCGAGCCAGCTCTACGAGGCCGGCCTGGAGGGTATCCTGCTGTTTGCGCTGCTTGCGGCGATGATCCGGATGGGCGCGTTGAGACGGCCGGGCCTGATCCTCGGAAGCTTTATTACATACTACGGGTTTGCGCGTATCATCGGCGAGCATTTCCGCGAACCCGATCCGCAGCTCGGATTTTTGTGGGGCGGGCTGACCATGGGCATGCTGCTCTCGGTGCCGATGATTTTCGCCGGCGCGATCATTATCATTACGGCATGGCGCCGCGAGGCGGGAACGCCGCAACAAGATTCTGACGTTGAAAGCGCCAATTAGGGCAAGACGTGACCGAAACTTCACCGCTGCAGTCAGAACTGAAGAGGCTGATCCAATCGTCCGGTCCGATGCCGGTCTGGCGATACATGGAGATGTGCCTGACGCATCCCCAATACGGCTATTACGTTGCGCGCGATCCGCTGGGGCGCGAGGGCGATTTCATCACCGCGCCGGAAGTCAGCCAGATGTTCGGCGAGCTGCTGGGATTGTGGGCGGCCTCGGTCTGGAAGGCGATCGGCTCGCCGCCGATCCTGCGGCTGATCGAGCTCGGCCCCGGCCGCGGCACCATGATGGCGGACGCGCTGCGCGCGCTCAGGGTCTTGCCGCCGCTTTATCAAGCCCTGAGCATTCATCTGGTCGAAATCAATCCGGTGCTGCGCGAAAAGCAGAAAGCGACGCTGTCCGGCGTGCGCAACATCGCCTGGCACGACGGCATCGACGACGTGCCCGACGGTCCGGCGGTGATCCTCGCCAACGAATATTTCGACGTGCTGCCGATCCACCAGGCGGTGCGGCACGAGAATGGCTGGCGCGAGCGCACCGTCGAGATCGACGACACCGGCAGGCTGGTGTTCGGCGCCAGCGCCGAACCGATCCCGCGCTTCGAGGTGCTGCTGCCGCCTCTGGTGCGCGCGGCGCCGGTCGGCGCGGTGTTCGAATGGCGGCCCGATACCGAGATCATGAAGCTCGCCAGCCGGGTGCGCGACCAGGACGGCGCCGCGCTGATCATCGATTACGGCCATCTGCGCAGCGACGCCGGCGATACGTTCCAGGCCATCGCGCGTCATAATTTTACCGATCCCCTGAAAAACCCCGGCCAGGCCGACGTAACCGCGCATGTCGATTTCCAGGCGCTGGTGCACGCCGCGGAGGATTTGGGCGCGCTGGTCCACGGTCCGGTGCCGCAGGGTGAATTCCTCAAGCGGCTCGGCATCGAGACCCGCGCGGTGACGCTGATGGCAAAGGCCAGCCATGAGGTGTCGGACGACATCTCGGGCGCGCTGAAGCGGCTGGTCGGCGGCGGCCGCGGCGGCATGGGCTCGATGTTCAAGGTGCTCGCGGTTTCCGAACCGCATCTCACCATGCTGGCCGGCTTCAGCGACCAGGAAGAGCCCACCGAGAAGGCCGCGCAACCATGATGCTGGCCTCGCCGCTGCTGTCGGCCGTCCCCGGCCTGCGCCACGCTTTCTTCAGCCGCGAGGGCGGTGTTTCCCGGGGCATCTACGGCAGCCTCAATGCCGGCATTGGATCGCACGACGATCCGGCCGCGGTCGGCGAAAACCGCCGCCGCATGGCCGAGCAGATCGGCGTTTTGCCGCAGCATTTCCTCACCGTGCATCAGACCCATTCACCCGATGTGATTGTCGCGACCGCGCCATGGCAGAACGGATCGCGACCGAAGGCCGACGCCATCGTCACCCGCATCGAGGGCCTTGCGATTGGGGCCACCGCGGCCGATTGCGGTCCGGTCCTGCTGGTCGACGCCGGCGCGCGCGTGATCGGCGCGGCGCATGCTGGCTGGAAGGGCGCGCTGACCGGCATCCTGGAAGCCGCCATCACCGCGATGGAAAAGCTCGGCGCCGAGCGCGGCCGCATCATTGCCGCGATCGGTCCCTTGATCCGCCAGCCGAGCTACGAAGTCGGCAGCGAATTCGTCGAGCGTTTCATCGAGGCCGACGCCGAAAACGCGCTGTTCTTCCTGCCGTCGGTGCGAACAGGCCATTCGATGTTCGACCTCGCCGGCTACATCAGGCGCCGGCTCGAAACCGCGGGCGTGCTGATGATCGACGACATCGGCGTCGACACTTATGCCGACGAAAATTTCTTCAGCTATCGCCGCTCGGTGCACCGCAAGGAGCCGGACTACGGCCGCCACGTTCACGCCATCGTGCTCGAGCACGAATAAGTCCAACGATTCTTGTTTTGACGCGTTTTCTTCACGCGAACCGGTACCCACTTCGCTCGAAAACGCTTTAGTCGCCGCACCGTTCGAACAACGGCGTCGGCTTGCCGCTCGTCATCCAGGTGGCGGGCACCCGGTCGTATCCGGTCTCCGGCGGCGGGCGGACCTCAAAGCCATCTTGGCCTGGACCTTCGCTCCATCCTGCCGTTGATGCGAAAGCCACCGATATTTCGCGCCGACCTTGACCAGCACGGTTTCCCAGCGGTCGCGGGGTTGCCTGATCCACACCACCTTGCTGAACTGTCCGACCGCGCCCTGCTGCACCGACCCGATTTTGATCCGGTCGCCGCCGATGCGTTCGGCGGATTCGATCGATGTCTCGATGTTCATGCCCTGCCCCGGCGTGAGCGTGCCGACCAGATTCCTGGTCCGGGGCGAACCCGTTGATGAAACCTCGTAAATGGTCCGCGCGCCGCAGCCGGCCTTCGGCACGCAGGGTCTCCGTCGGCGTCTTGCTGCAATCGATCGACCAGCTTCCGATCGGACCGAACGCTTCGATCGCCTCGCCGGCCGTCTCCGCGCTGGCCGCCTGTCCCATTGCGAGACCGGCCATCATCAACGCCAGAACAAGACCCCTCATTTGTTCTCCTCCCAGGCCGCCCTAGACGTTAATGCATTTTAACGATATCGCATGGGTCAATGAGGGAAGCGTCATCATTGTTGCGCCAAGCGGGCCGCGCGGCGATCGCCGCAGCGCTGCTGGCGGTTGCCTGCGGACTTGGCGGTTGCGCCGGCGGCGCCGCAACCAACTCCTACGCGATGGCCAGCAGCAGAAGTGCCAACGGCGCGACCGTTGCCTTCGAATCGATCGACGGACCGCCTCCCCAAATCTTCGACCGCATGGTCGGCGTGCTCGACAGCGAATCGAAGCTGCGCAACCTCTCCGTCGTCTCCCGCGAGGGACAGGCCACCTACCGGGTGCGCAGCTATCTCGCCGCCGAGATCAACCATGGCCGCACCAGCATCGCCTGGGTCTGGGACGTCTATGATTCCAACCAGCAGCGCGCGCTGCGGCTGAGCGGCGAGGAGCCGGCCGGCAAGAGCGGACGCGACGTCTGGGCCGCGGCCGACGATCTGGTGCTGCGGCGGATCGCCCAGGCCGGATTCAGCGGGCTTTCCGCCATGATCAACGGCACGGCACCGGCCGATGTGCCGCCCGCCCCGGCCCCCGACCGGCGCGGCCCGGCGGTCGCGAGCGCCGACCAGACGCAGCCCGCTTCCGGCGCCTACCGCGTCAGCGCGCTGAGCTACACCAGCCGCTAACCGCACGACTAACTACCCGGCCAAATCCCCTTCCCAGGCCGATTTTCCGCAGGAAAACCATGGGCAATGGGTTGCCAGCCGAGCCCCCTCCTTGATATCACCTCGCCCATCGAAACGTGCCGGTTCCATGGGTATTCCGAGATGCTGAACGTCGTATCCAGCCAGGCGCGGGGAGAAGCATCGATGTCGGCCAAGAACGGCTCCCTCAAGCTCGTTGCCGGCAATTCCAACCCCGCTTTGGCCAAGGAAATCGCCGACTGGCTGCATTTGCCGCTGACCAAGGCCAGCGTGCGCCGCTTCGCCGACAACGAGATTTTCGTCGAGGTTCTGGAGAACGTCCGCGGCTCGGATGTCTTCATCATCCAGTCGACGTCGTTTCCGGCCAACGACCATCTGATGGAACTCCTGATCATCACCGACGCGCTGCGCCGCTCGTCGGCGCGCCGCATCACCGCCGTGATCCCCTATTTCGGCTACGCCCGGCAGGACCGCAAGGTCGGCTCCCGCGCGCCGATCTCGGCCAAGCTGGTCGCCAATCTGATCACGCATGCCGGCGTCGACCGCGTCATGACGCTCGATCTGCACGCCATGCAGATCCAGGGGTTTTTCGATATCCCGACCGACAATCTGTTTGCCTCGCCGTTGATGGCGCGCGACATCAAGGAGCGCTTTGACCTGTCCAACGTCATGGTGGTGTCGCCCGACGTCGGCGGCGTGGTGCGCGCCCGCGGACTTGCCAAGCGCGTCAACACCTCGCTGGCGATCATCGACAAGCGCAGGGAACGCGCCGGCGAATCCGAAGTCATGAACGTGATCGGCGATGTCGCCGGATTCACCTGCATCCTGATCGACGATATCGTCGATTCCGGCGGCACGCTGGTGAACGCCGCCGACGCGCTGCTCGCCAACGGCGCCAAGGATGTCTACGCCTATATCAGCCACGGCGTGCTGTCCGGCGGCGCCGCGGCGCGCATTGCCAATTCCAGGCTGAAAGAGCTCGTCATCACCGACTCGATCCTGCCGACGGAAGCGGTCAGCAAGACCGCCAATATCCGCACGCTGTCGATCGCGCCCTTGATCGCAGAAGCCATCAGCCGCACCGCCTCGGAAGAATCGGTGTCGAGCCTGTTCGACTGAGCTTGTGAACGCGGCGCAGTTTTGTAGCCCGGAATGAACGAAGTGAAATCCGGGGCCGGCTGCTCCCGGATTGCTTCGTCACTTCGCTCCTCCGCGCGCAGCAGGATCGCCGATGAGTTTGCACGGATCGAGCCGGTCAAGCGGCGGGATGCACCGGCCGCCTATTAAACCTCTCCCCGTTCTTTGCGGGGAGAGGTCGGAATTCGCCGAAGGCGAATTTCGGCTGAGAAGGCGGAGTACGACGCGTATAGCGCCCGCCGGCAACCGCCGGTGAAAATCCGTAACACACTGATGCAGGGCGACACAAGCGTGGCAGCCCGCCTACGCCATTCGCTTATAAATATTTGAATTCCGCTTTCATGTATCGATTATTGATACAATACGATTGACCACCGTATCAACAGCTGATACAACCTCTTCATGATCAGGAGCTTCAAAAACTCGCTGACTGAAGCCGTTTTCAACGGCGAAATCCGCAAGGGTTTTCCAGGCGATCTGGTTAAGGTAGCCCGGCGCAAGCTTGGTTATCTGAACGCGGCGGCGGTACTGGATGACTTGCGTGCACCGCCTGCCAATCGGCTCGAAGCGCTCAAAGGAAATCGTCAAGGGCAGCACTCGATCCGTGTGAACGACCAATTTCGAATTTGCTTCGTCTGGACGGCGGAGGGACCAAAAGACGTTGAGTTTGTTGACTATCACTGAGACCACGGAGGGCCGTATGGCCAAGAAACTTGCACCCCTGCATCCCGGCGAAGTGCTTCGGGAAGAATTCCTTGTTCCGCTCGAAATGTCGGCTGGTGCCCTTGCCAAAGCCTGCGGCGTTCCGCGCACACGGATCGAACGGCTCGCGAACGAGCAGATCGGCGTGACCGCGGACACCGCGCTTCGGCTTTCAAAGGCGTTCGGCACCACGCCCGAACTGTGGCTCAACCTTCAAAACAGTTTTGACGTTCAGACGGCGCGCAGCAAGATCGCCGACGAACTCGCGCAGATCGAGCCGGTCAAGGCAGCTTGATCTTGGACCCGACCGAATTCAACCTGAGCGGCCTTGGCCTCGGCAGCGAAGATGAACCGGCCGACGAGATGGCGTTGATCGAGGCGCGGCTGGAATATCTCGCCGGGGTCGCCGAGCGCTGCCGCAAGATCATCCTGGCATCGAAGCTGGCGATCGGCGCCGCCGTCGTGCTGCTGGTCGTGATGTTGTTCGGCCTGATCGGCGCGAACGAGAACGCGGCGATCGGATCGATTGCGGTGATCCTGGGCGGAATCGTCTCGCTGGGATCGAACGTCAGCACGTTGCGGCAAACCGAGGATTCCATCGAAGACGCCGAGGCGATGCGCTCGGATATGATCGACCGCAAGCATCTACGCCTGGTCGGCGGCACCGACCTTGAACCAATGTAGGATCACGGCCTGACGTAAACGCTCTCGTATTCGCCGGCGTATTGTTCCTTCCAGCCGCGCTTGTCGACCAGAAAGTGCCTGAGTTGTTGATGCGCCTTCACCCACAGCACGGCATCGATGCGGTATTTCGCCAGCACCTTGTCCCAGGCCGCCTCGTCGACCTCCCAGTCGACCAGCTTGAAATAATCGCGCAGGAGATCGTCGGGATAGGCGGTGGCGGCGCGGCCGTCGACGAACACCGGCACCTGGCCCTCGGTGCGGAAGATCAGGAGGCCGCCGACGTTCCAGTGGTTGAGCAGCCGCGCATGCGAAAAATGCGCCTTGAGATAATCGGCATCGGCTTGCGAAATCATCTGCGGCAGCGCGAAGGCGGGCCTCATATGCACGAAGGTCACCGGCAGCGCGCAGGCGCCGATCAGGCCGGCCGCGAGCAGCGCCTTGCGGATTTCGGGTTCATTCAATAACTGCTTCGGCAGCCACCGGTCGATGTGAAGCGCCATCGGGACCGCCGAGAACAGGAAGAAGAACGCCATATAGCGGAATTGATAAAGCCCGAGACCCAGGAACAGCCAGGACAGCAGCCGGGACTCCAGCGGGATGCGGCGCGCGCGCGGGTCGCACAGTTCCCGCGCGACGAACGCCACGACGTAGACGATGCCGGGAATGCAGCCGGGCAGGCTCATATTGTCGTAGTAGGACGCCCACTCGGTGATGTTGGCCTGCACGAAGTGGCCGAGCGTCGCCGTGACGCCTTCGTAAATATGCCAGCCGAGCGGATTGACGAAGACGGCGGCAAGGCAGCCGGCGGCCGCCAGGCCGTAGATCCTGAACCCCGCCCAATCGCGCCGGAGCAAGGCGACGCCGCCGAACAGGCCGATGATGGCAAAGCCGAGCAGGAAGCCGCCATGCAGATTGACCCACAGCACCATAATCGGCGGCAGCATCAGCAAACGCGTCCGCCGCAGGCATTCGCCGTAGAAGACGACGGCGAACAGCATCGTCGCGGTGTTCGGCGCGGCCGCCAGATAGATGTTCGGGGGCGTCACAAACGACGGATACAGCAGGCAGGTGAGAAACACCGCGATGCAGACCGCGACCACGGAGGCGCCGCGGCTCAGACAGAGCGACGTCAGATATCCGACGATGACCGCACCGCATGCCACGACGGACACGACGAGACCGCCAAACCCCGCATACTGAAACAGCACGCTGGCGATGACGTCCCACAGCCACGACAGATTGTACCATTGCTTGTCGGCAAGGGTGAACGACCAGGGGTCCTGGAAGGGAATATCGCCGCGCGCCCTGATCAGGTCGCCGGCGGCCAGATGCCATCCGAGATCGTAATGGCCGAGCAGCAGGTCGGCGTTGGACAGGTAATACACGCAGGCGAACGAAATCAGGAACAGATGGATTCCGTGATTCTGCAGACTGGTCCTGGTCGCGATCGACGGCCGATCCGCCGCAGAGCCGTCCCAAATCCCCAGCGCGTCCATCGATGAGTCCCGCGGTCGCAGGCCGCATTGCCGGGCTCTGCATGCTTCTGGGTCTGCAGGGTAAGATGCAGACAGCAGCCGATTTACGAGGCCCGATCTAAAGTTGTGGTAAAGGCCTGCCCTTCAATTGGACGACAGAGCGCTGCGGGGGTTATTCCTGGTTAATGAATGTTTACGTGGAACCGGCGATGCGGTGGCTTACGCAAGTGAATCGTCATGGCCGGGCCTGTCCCGGCCACGATCGTGGTGCAAAAATCCTCGGCCATCGCGCGCTCCCGCTGAGGTGGGGCGCCGTTCTATCGCAGGATGCGGCAGATAGGGGCGTTAATCCGGCAAATCCAGCAGATGCGCGCCTTCGACCAGTCTGTCGGCGATTGCCGGGATCAGCCCGATATCGAGGAAAAACTTGTTTCGAAAACCCGGTTCGAGTTCAAGCGCGCGCCGGACGATGCGGCCGGCTTCTTCCAGCCGCCCGGCCAGCGCGAGCGAGACGGCCTGGAAGAAATACAGCGTGCTGAAGCGCGAATTGACCTGGATCGAATTGCCGAAATGGGTGGCCGCCTCGTCATAGCGGCCTTCCTGGATCGCTGCCAGGCCGAGCGCGTTGTGGGCCTCGTAGGAGAACAGGTCGAACGGGCTCAGCCGCAGCGCGCGCTGGGCGTAAGTCGCCACGATGGCGGGGTTGCCGTTGAAGGCGTTGATGTGGGCGCCGAAGAACAGCGCCACGCCGGACGACGGATTGAGCGACAACGCGCGCTCGATGGCGTGGGCGGCGGTTTCGCGCTCCTTGCCGAGATGGGACACCACCAGCGCCGAAACCGCCAGCGATACGGAATCGTCGGTGCCCGAGGCGATCGCGGCGCGGGCATATTCGAGCCCGGCGACCTTGTCGGCCTCATCGAATCCACCGCGCATGAAACAGATCTCGTGGCACCAGGCCAGCATGGCCTGCGCCGCGGCATAGCCGGGATCGCGTTCGAGCGCCTGCTTGAGGAAGCCCGCGGCAACCCTGGCGTCGGCGGGCATCACGGAAGCCATGTGCGGCAGCGCGCGCAGATAAAAATCATAGGCGTCGAGATTTTCCGGCGGCTTGCGCCGCGAGCGCTCGATCTCCGAGCGCTGCAGGCTCGGCTCGACGATGCCGACCACGCGTTCGGTGATCTGGTCCTGCAGATCGAACACGTCCTCCAGCGCGCCGTCGAAACGGTCGGCCCACAGATGCCGCGCGGTCTCGGCCTCGACCAGCTGGGTTGTAATGCGCACCCGGTTGCCGGTCTTGCGCACGCCGCCCTCCAGCACGTAGCGGACGCCGAGTTCGCGGCCGACCTGGCGCACGTCGACCGCCTTGCCCTTGTAGGTGAAGCTCGAATTGCGGGCGATCACGAACAGCCATTTGATCCGCGACAGGCCGGTGGTGATGTCCTCGACCATGCCGTCGGCGAAATAATCCTGTTCCGGGTCGCCGCTCATGTTCTGGAACGGCAGCACCACGATCGAGGGCTTGTCGGGCAGCGCGAGCGACGGCGCGGGCGCTGGACGGTCCGCCGGGCGGTCGACCACCGTCACCTCGGCCGGCGTCGCGCTGGGCGCCGGGCGGGCGCGCCAGGCCCGCATCGGCTCGGTGATGTTCTTCAGCGACTGGTGGCCCATGTCGTCATAGGCGATCTCGGTCTTGCCGCGGATCTGGCGATGGGCGTCGTCGGAAATGCAGATGCCGCCGGCGTCCGCGATGCCTTCCAGCCGGGCCGCGATGTTGACGCCGTCGCCAAAGATGTCGTTGTCGTCGATGATGATGTCGCCGACATGGATGCCGATGCGGAATTCGACGCGCTTTGCCTGCGGCACGTCGACATTGCTGGCGCCCATCGCGCGCTGCACCTCGACCGCGCAGCGCACCGCGTCGACCGCGCTGCCGAACTCGACCAGCATGCCGTCGCCGGTGGTCTTGACGATGCGGCCGCGATATTCGGCAATCTTGGGATCGATCAGCGTCTTGCGGAAGGCTTTCAGGCGCGCCAGCGTGCCTTCCTCGTCGACGCCCATCAGCCGGCTATAGCCGGCGATGTCCGCCGCGAGGATTGCCGCCAGCCGTCGCTCCACCCTGGCGCCAGACATCCGTAAAAAGTTCCACTGGCTCTCGGCGGCGCGAAAAACGCTCGCTCGGGCTCGCTCAACTGTTAATGGAATACCTCCGCGATTGGCAAGTGGGCACAAAGTATTCTGGCCGACGCAAGGGCGGTTCCTGAAGCAAACGTTCGCCAGTCACACAGGATCGGGATTGCCCGATGGGCCCCCCGGCCCCCTCACTCGAACCCCGGCCGAGGCACCAGATTCATCAGCATGTTGACGTAACCGCCGTCGACCGTGATCTCGTCGCCGTTGACATAGGACGAGCGGTCGCTGGCGAGGAACAGGATGGCGTCCGCGATGTCCTGCGGCTGGCCGACCCGGCGCGACGGCACCACCGCGGCGCGGCGCTCGGTCACCCCCGGCGTATCGTAAAACGCCTGGCTCATCGGCGTGATCACCATGCCGGGGCTGACGACGTTGCTGCGGATGCCGTGCGGGCCCCATTCGTTGGCGAGCTGTTGCGACAGCATGATCACGCCGGCCTTGCTGACGCTGTAGGCGCCGCTCTGGCCTTGCGCGTTGCTGCCGGCGATCGACGACACATGCACCAGAGAGCCGCGGCCCTGCGCACGCATCTGCCGGCCAAAGATTTGCGCAGAGAGGAAATAGCCGGTCAGGTTGACGGCGAGCACCGCATTCCATTCGGCGAGCGTCAACGTATCGAGCGCGCCGGGACGCAGGATCGCGGCGGTATTGACCAGCACGTTGCACGGCCCGAGCGCCTTCTCGATTGCCTCGGATGCCGCCGTGACGCTCTTGGCACTGGTAGTGTCGCAGCTTGTGACGAGATACGTGCCGCCATGTTTGTGCAGCTCCGCCTCGGTGGTCGCGAGGCCTTTTTCGTCGCGGTCGATCGCCGCGACGCTCGCGCCCGCTCTCGCGAGGCTGACGGCCGTGGCGCGGCCGATGCCGCCGCCCCCGCCCGTCACCACGCAGACGCGGCCTGACAGGCCGAGCCAGTCTGATGACGTTTTCGACGATTCCTGCCCGCTCATATGATCACTCTCCCGGTGAACTTATGCCTGATAGCATAGCCCGGAGTTCACCGGGAGCGAGAGCGATTTGACGCACAAAAACCTCATCCTGAGGAGCGCGCTCTCCCGGCAGCGCACTTGCGCTATCCGGTGCGCGCGTCTCGAAGGATGGATTACGGGGCACACCCTTCGAGACGCGGCCAAGCGGCCGCTCCTCTGGGTGAGGCTGAAGGTGTTGCTTCGTCAGCTCTTCAGCTTGTCGCGCAGCACGGTCATCTTGCGCCGGCTGCCGACAAGGGCGTGATACTCCGCATCGATCCAGGCCGCCGTTCTTCAATAAAAACGCCGATGCGCTGCACCGGCCATGAGCGAAGCGAATGCGAGACGGCAGAGGGGGCGCCGAGTCTCTTTGTGGCACCCCTCTTCTGCCCTCGCGGAGCCTGTCACCGGGCGCGCATTCGCGCGACCCGTTGGCTCGGGCACCTTCTCCCGCATCCGCCTTCGCCCGAAGGCGGGCTTCGGCGGACAAGAAGGGAGAAGGGAAGAACTAGACAATCCCCGCCGCCACTTGCCCGCGCAACCGCTCCAGGCTGTGCAGCGTGCTGGCGCAGGCTTCCGCGACCTCGATGCCCTTGGTGACGAAATGCTTGCGGAAGAAGTCGAGATGCACCGCGCTTTCGTGGAATTGCTGCGGCGTCAGCACCGCCGAAAACACCGGCACCTCGGTACGCAACTGCACGTCCATCAGCGCCTTGATCACGGTGTCGGCGACGAACTCATGGCGATAGATGCCGCCATCGACCACGAGGCCCGCCGCCACGATCGCGGTGTAGCGCCGCGTCTTGGCCAGCAATTGAGCATGTAACGGGATCTCGAACGAACCCGGCACCGCGAACAGATCGACCTGCGACCGCGCAATGCCCCGCGCCTCGATCTCGTCGAGGAAGGCCACGCGGCATTCCTCGACCACCTCGCGATGCCAGGACGCCTCGACGAAGGCAACCCGCTGCGGTCTTGTGAAACGCGGATGGTTTTGAGCCGGCGGACGGTCCGGCGTGTCGGGGATATTGTCAGTCTGGGGAAGTTCGGCTTCTTGTATCATCTGATTCATGGTTTTCCTCTTTCAGGACCAGAATCAGGGCACACGGAACGACGAACACACGCGCACAAAGGCGCGGGCTGCCGCAACCGTTCTCTTCCATCCGGACTTTAACCGTCGGCTTCGGATTCACACCGAATCTGCTGACCCTTCTTCGTGGCGATTGATCGCTTGTGACGATCGCTCGTCGCGCGGAAGGCGCTCGCGGGCTTGGGCTGCTTCACCCTTACCGCCGGTGGGGACTTTCACCCCGCCCTGAGAACATCGGCCGCCCGGAATGGACGACCTGACGGCGAATATGGCCAAACGCCGGCAGCCCGGCAAGCACCTTTGGCATGGGGAAACCGCATGTCCCCATGCCGCCGGAACATGTGGCACGCCCATTCATAACCTCGCCCCGCTCGTTCTTAAACCTCGCCCCGCTCTTTGCGGGGAGAGGTCGCCGCGCGCTTGCGCGGCGGGTGAGGGGCGAGGCAGTGCGCCAACCTCAACTGCCGCATTTGCGGGAAGAGCCCCTCACCCCCTACCCTCTCCCCGTGAAGAACGGGGAGAGGGAGAAGACGCCCCCCGAGCCAGAGCGCTTCAGTAACAATAGCGCGAGTCACGCCGCGTTCTTGCTCGATTTCATCAGTTCGAGGATCGCCTCCAGCCGCGCGACCACGTCGGTGGTTTCAAGCAGCTGCTGCTTCTGCTCGATGCTGACAGGTAGCAATGGCGCGATCGCATCGGCCAGCGCGCCCGGTTCTTCCATGCTCGGCAGCCGCAACCGCGCCTGCGGACCCTGCGGCACCGCGGAGAGATCGACATTGGCCCAGCGCTGGTAGGCATCGAGCACGGTACGAAACAGCGCCACCGCCTCGGCCGCGTAGCCGCTTGTCTGTTCGAGGGCTGCGACCTCGGCGGCGAGGAACGACTGCTCGACCGGCCGCACGATCGCATGACGGTCGTGGCCCGAGATGAACAGTTTTAGGGTTTGATCGAGCAGCGTCGTGTTGTGAATGATGCTCGCCATCACCCCGACCGGATAAAGGTCGTCCAATCCCGGATCGTCGTCGGCCGAGCGGCGCTGCGTGACGACGAGGATGCGGCCGTCGGTCGCCACCGCCCGCTCGATCGCGCGCCGGGTTTTTTCGCGGCCGACGAAGATCGGCGCGACCATCTGCGGAAAAACCACGAGGTCCCGCATCGGCAGGATGGGAATGCCCGCGCCGTCGGGCATCGACGCGGCGACGCCTGATGGCAGCGGCGCCAGGGACGAAGCAGGCGCCACCGCCGGTTCGCCGGCCTGGATTCTCGCGGCGAGATAATTCCAGTCCGGCACACCAAAAGATCTCGCGATCAGCTCCAGGCTTTCGCTGTGGGTCATAGAAACCGATTTGGTCTTGAGGGCGTCGCGCAGGGTTTGCGCCATGGCCTTGGCATCGCGGAAGTCGCGCATGTGATTGTCCTCTGCATTGGCGAACGAGGGATGTCAGGCGCTTGCGTTACTGACTCGTTCGCTCGGGCAAAGGGTGCCGGAAGCGGCTCGATACGTTCACCGTACCCCGGAGGGGCGCAAGCAGCGGGTCGTATCCACCCGTTAAAAATATGCGCCCTGCAAAAAGCCAAAGTCAACCGGGTTCCGAAATTAACTTTTGATTCGACGCGGCTCCAGCGCGTCATGAGCGCAAGCCGCGCGCCGGACTCGGCTGACGGGAATCCGATTCCGGTTTGTTCTTTTTGTTAACGATTATGACGAAGCAAGAGGTTGTGGACGACTTTGCTTTGTCCTGTGGACGGACTCCGGGTGCGGTTGCGCCGATTCCGCAAATCACATCACTTGATCCCGGCAGGCCCACCAAGGCGTTCGAGGTTTCGAAGGCATTCCGGGGGATTGCGACCGGCAAAGACGCGTCGAATTCGTGCGCGCCGGCCTCCGCGTGCGTATCAATTAAATCAAGAAACAAGGTCGAGACGGAAATGTCCCTCCTCGAAGGCATCATCGATTCCAGGATCAATCCGCTCGCGGTGGTCGAGGATATCGCGGCCGATAACAACTGGTCGTTCGAACGCTCCGGCGAGGACGAAGTGACGATCGTGTCCAAGGGCAGCTGGACCGATTATCAACTGTCCTTCACCTGGATGAGCGAGATCGAGGCGCTGCATCTGGCCTGCGCCTTCGACATGAAGATTCCGGTCGCCCGCCGCGCCGAGGTGCAGCGGCTGATCGCCGCCGTCAACGAGCAATTATGGGTCGGGCATTTCGACATCTGGACCCACACCGGCATGATCATGTACCGGCAGGCGCTGGTGCTGCCCGGCGGCATGACCGCCTCGACCGCGCAATGCGAAACCATGCTGGTCGGCGCCATCCACGCCTGCGAGCGCTATTATCCCGCGTTCCAGTTCGTGGTCTGGGCCGGCAAGAGCGCCAGCGAGGCCATGAGCGCCGCGATGTTCGATACCGAGGGCGAGGCGTAGGTATCGTCGTCCCCGCGAACGCGGACCCGTACGCCGTGGCGTCCATGTTCATCCAAGGCGCTTGTGGCCCTTCCTGCGTTTTACTAGAAACTCCGGGGTTATGGGTCCCTGCGTGCGCAGGGACGACGCGGGAATTTTTGTGATGTCGTCGACCACCAACGCGCTGCAAAATCTAGCGGGCACCATCGCGCTGGCCGGCGCCGGCAAGATGGGCGGCGCGATGCTGACGGGCTGGCTCGCGGGCGGGCTGGACGCCAGGCGCGCCGTGGTGATCGAGCCGCAGCCGTCGCCCGAGATCGCAGCGCTTGCCGCCAAGGGTGTTCGGCTCAATCCGTCGGCCAAGGACACCGGCGCGGTCGAGACGCTGGTCGTCGCGGTCAAACCGCAATCGTTTCGCGAGGCCGGCGTTGCGCTGAAACCGTTCGTTGGCTCCGCGACGCTTGTGGTGTCGATCATGGCCGGAACAACCATCGCATCGATCACGGACATCTGCGGCGGCGCGGTGGTTCGCGCCATGCCCAACACGCCGGCGGCGATCGGGCGCGGCATCACGGTCGCGGTCGCCGCGAAAAATGTCAGCGCGGCGCAGCGCGCGGTCGCCGATGCGCTGTTGCAGGCGATCGGCAAGGTCGAATGGGTCGACGACGAGACGCTGATGGATGCGGTCACCGCCGTGTCCGGCTCCGGCCCGGCCTATGTGTTCCTGCTCGCCGAGGAATTGGCGCGCGCCGGCGTCGAGGCGGGGCTGCCCGCCGAACTCGCGACACGGCTGGCGCGCGAAACCGTCGCCGGTTCCGGCGAATTGCTGCGCCGCTCGGAGGCTTCATCGGCGACGTTGCGCCAGAACGTCACCTCGCCCGGCGGCACCACCGCTGCCGCGCTCGAGGTGCTGATGGGCGCTGACGGCATGCAGCAACTGATGATCCGCGCGATCGCGGCCGCGACCAAGCGGTCGCTAGAATTGGCGAAGTAATTTTTCACAAAAGCTACTACACAACAGCCGTCATCCTGAGGTGCGAGCCGTCTTCGGCGAGCCTCGAAGGATGTCTACAGGTGCATGCGGCCCATCCTTCGAGGCGCGCAAGAAAGAGCGCGCACCTCAGGATGACGGCTGTTGTGTAGCGGCTTCGGTAATTACTTCCGCCCGCCGCCCGCCAGCGCGGCGGTAAAATTCGCGACATTGACCAGGCCACGGGCATGGCGGCCTTCGCCGATGCGGCGGCGGTCATCGAACGCTTCGACTTCGAACCGGATCACGCGGCGTTCCACCGCGATCACTTTTGCCGTGGTGCGGACGGTGGCGCCGACCGGGGTCGCGGCGAGATGCTTGATGTCGACCTCGGTGCCGACGGTGACCCAGCCGGGTTCGAGATGCGCGTTTATGGCATCGGCCGACGCCACCTCCATTTCCAGGATCATCATCGGCGTCGCATAGACCATCGGCATATGCGGCACGAAATGCCCGACCGTGCGCTCGGCCGGCACCACCAGCGTGCGCTCCGCGCTCATGCCGACCTTGATGATGTCGCGTGCGTCCATTTGAAAATCCGTATCAGCGTCGTCCCGGCCAAGCGAAGCGCGAGCCCGGACCCATACGCCGAGGAGTTGCTTTGTGGCAGTGAGGCCGACGTTTTCGGCAACAACAACCAGCGCCAGGGGTTGTGGGTCCCGGCTCAAGGCCGGGACGACGGGGTTACTTCTTCGCAGCGGCCGCGCGTTCGACAAACGTCTTGCCACCCTTCATCTTGTGGGCGAGCGGCGCTTCGTTGATCTGGATCACGACCGCATCGGCATCGACGCCGAGATTCTTCACCAGCGCCTGCGTGATGTCGCGCATCATGCCGGCCTTCTGCTCGTCGGTACGACCGGCGGCCATGTTCACGGTAATCTCAGGCATTTTGTTACTCCCTTTGCTCTTGCTAACTCGCCAGACCGTCATTGCCGGACTTGATCCGGCAATCCATCATTTTGAAGATGGATGCGCGGGTCAAGCCCGCGCATGACGGCATTGCCTATTTCCACTTCACGTTATGGCGCGCGAGAACCTTCTTCACCTCAGCGACAAGGTTCGCTTCATCGACCTCGTACTGCGCTTCGGTCTGCCGCTTCAAATATTCTTCCCGGTCCTTGATCTCGGTCAGGCCGGCGCCCAGGATCAGGTCCTTGATCTGGATTTTGCCATTGGCCTTTTCGTCCGAGCCTTGAATGATGGCGCAGGGCGAGTTGCGCCGATCGGCATATTTCATCTGCTGGCCGAGGCTGTGCTTGGGATTGCCGAGATAAAGCTCGGCGCGAATGCCCGCGTTGCGCAGCGTCGCCACCATTTTTTGATAGCCTGATATCTCGCCACCAAACACCGTAACCACGACGGGTCCAGACTCCGGCGTGGTGTCGATCTTGCCGAGCATGGTCAGCGCGGCCTGCAGCCGCGACACGCCGATGGAGAATCCCGTCGCCGGCACCGGCTCGCCGCGGAAACGCGAGACGAGACCGTCGTAACGGCCGCCGCCGCCGACCGAACCGAAGCGAACCGGGCGGCCTTTTTCGTCTTTTGTCTCTAGCGTCAGTTCGACCTCGTAGACCGGCCCGGTGTAATATTCGAGGCCGCGCACGACGGAAGGATCGATGCGGATACGCTTTGTTCCATAGCCGGATGATCGAACCAAAGTCTCAATTGCTATCAATTCGTCGAGGCCACTGTCGAAGATACCGACTTGATCTACTTTCCCACGAAGCAGCTTAAGGAAATAAAGATTGTCAAAGCGGGGACCTTTTCCAAATTCGGAACGGATATCGTCGTCAAACGTATCCGCTTCCGCTTCAGGTGTTGTCGTGTTCGACTCACCCCAGTTGTCGCGGAAGAACGCCTGCCAAATTGTATCAATTTGCTCCTCGTCTAACCCTGCTCCATTCGTGAAATCACCACTTTCGTCTTTGCGACCTATACTCAGTAGTTGGCGAACTCCTTCAAAGCCAAGTCGATCATACTTGTCTATGGCTCTCAAAACGGTGAGGCGCTTAGCTGCATTCTCCTCACCTCCAAGCCCGATGCTTTCCATCACCCCATCAAGCACCTTGCGGTTGTTCACCTTCACCACATAGCTGCCGCGGGGAATGCCGAGCGCTTCCATCGTATCGGCGACCATCATGCACATTTCGGCGTCGGCCGCCGGCGAGGCGCTGCCGATCGTGTCGGCGTCGAACTGCATGAACTGCCTGAAGCGGCCGGGACCGGGTTTTTCGTTGCGGTAGACATAGCCGGCGCGGTAGCTGCGATAGGGTTTTGGCAGCGCGTCGAAATTTTCCGCGACGTAGCGCGCCAGCGGCGCGGTCAAATCGTAGCGCAGCGATATCCACTGTTCGTCGTCGTCCTGGAACGAAAACACGCCCTCGTTAGGCCGGTCCTGGTCGGGCAGGAATTTGCCGAGCGCGTCGGTGAACTCCATCGCCGGCGTTTCCACCGGCTCGAAGCCGTAGCGCTCGTAGACTTCGCGGATCCTGTCGGTCATCGCCCGCGTCGCCGCGATCGCGACGGGCCCGCGATCTTCCAGCCCGCGCGGCAGGCGGGCTCTCAATTTCTGCGGTTTTTTGGGTTTGTCGGCCATGGGCGGTTGGTACCAGCCGGGCGGCGATGCGGCAACCGTGGCGGCGCTGCTTACTTCCCCTCTCCCCTTGTGGGAGAGGGTGGATCGACGTCGCGAAGCGACGGCGAGACGGGTGAGGGGTAGCCACGAGCACTGCGCCCGTGGCTACCCCTCATCCGGCGCATCGCGCCACCTTCTCCCACAAGGGGGGAAGGAAAAGTCACAGCACCTTGATCACCCAATTGTGCGGATCGCCCGCACGGCCGTACTGGATGTCGACCAGCTTCTTGCGCATGCCCATTGCGACCGGGCCGGCGACGCCGCCGCTGATCTGGAAATCACCGCTGCCGGAACAGACCTTGCCGATCGGCGAGATCACGGCCGCGGTGCCGCAGGCAAAGGCTTCCTTCAGCTTGCCGCTGGCGGCATCGGCGCGCCACTGCTGGATGGTGTAGGGCTCCTCGCGCACCTTCATGCCGGCGTCCTTGGCCAGCGCAATGATGGAGTCGCGGGTGATGCCGGGCAGGATGGTGCCGAGCGGCGGGGTCGACAGCGAACCGTCCTCGAACACGAAGAAGATGTTCATGCCGCCGAGTTCCTCGATATAGCGGCGCTCGACCGCATCGAGGAACACCACCTGGTCGCAGCCGTGGTCGATCGCCTCGGCCTGCGCGCGCAGGCTTGCCGCGTAATTGCCGCCGCATTTGACCGCGCCGGTGCCGCCGACCGCGGCACGGGTGTAATTCTCCGACACCCAGATCGAGACCGGCGCCGGGCCGCCCTTGAAATAGGAGCCGACCGGGGACGCAATCACGGCGAAGATGTATTCCGCCGACGGCTTGACGCCGAGGAACACCTCGCTCGCGATCATGAACGGCCGAATGTAAAGGCTGCCCTCGCCGCCCGGGATCCAGGCGCGGTCGATCCGCACCAGTTGCTCGACCGCCTCGATGAACAGCGGCTCCGGCAGTTTGGCCATCGCCATGCGCTCGGCCGAATTCTGGAAGCGTTTTGCGTTGGCGTCGGGGCGGAACAGGTTCACGCCGCCGTCGTCGCGTCTATAGGCTTTCAGGCCTTCAAAAATCTCCTGGGCGTAATGCAGCACGGCGAGCGCCGGATCGAGCGGGAAATTGGCGCGGGATTCGACGCGCGCGCTGTGCCAGCCCTTGCCCTGGGTGTATTGCACGATCGCCATGTGATCGGTGAAGACGCGGCCGAAGCCGGGATCGACCAGCTTTGCCGCGCGATCCTTGTCGGATGTCGGATGCGCCGACGGCATGATCTCGAACTTCAATTCCGCGTTTGCCGCGGCGGGAACCTCTTTCCGGGCCTGGGCGGTTGCATTCGATGAGACTGCCATGCGTGCTCTCCCGGATTGCCGCAGCTTCTGCGCGGTTTTGCGCCTTGGTTGGTACCTTGGCGCGGTTATGTTGGCTGGCCTAGCCTGCGCCAGCCCGTGCGGGCCGGTTACCATCTGACAGGTCCTGAGGACATGCTTTTGCAGACGGCGGAAGTCCAGTATGTTTGGCGAAATGCCGCCCGACAATTCAACGGTAGATAAATCCCGCGACCGTCACCGCCAAACTTCTGGCTGCTGTTCCGGCCGCTTGAAACGTCTCTACGCTTCGAACGATCTTATATTTCGTCGCGATGGATGGTTTTGTAACATTGAACCCAAGATATGTCAATATGGCTGACATAAATTTCTCGAATCCTCCCGCCGACCCCGATTCGAAGGGACCGGATCGCGGCGCGCCGCCCAGATCCACGGATCTGCCGGGTGATTTGCGCTGGGACATCATCGAGTTACTGTTCTTCGCCTATCGCGACTTCGTCGGCGACGCCGACAACGAGCTGGAGGCGTTCGGTTTCGGACGCGCCCATCACCGGGTGCTACATTTTGTCCACCGCTATCCCGGCCTCAAGGTCGCCGACCTGCTCGACGTGCTCAGGATTACCAAACAGTCGCTCGGGCGCGTGCTCAAGCAATTGCTCGACGAGGGCTATATCGTGCAGCGCACCGGCAATAACGACCGCCGGCAGCGCCTGTTATTCGCCACCGCCAAGGGCGAGGCGCTGGTGGGCAAACTCGCAGGGCTGCAGACCGACCGGATCAACCGCGCGCTGCGCGACATCAACCCCGCCGGCATGGATGCGGTCGGGCAATTCCTGCGCGCCATGATCGACCACGACGATCCCGACAAGGTGCTGCAGACCATCCTGGCGGCAGGCCCCGCCGCAAAGGCAAAGGAATAGACATTGGCCCTGGCAGCAACGCTCGCCCAAGCAACTGACAAAAAAAGCGCGCAACGGCTGGCCGACGATGCGCCGCATCTGCTGCTGGTCGATGACGACCGCCGTATCCGCGATCTGCTTTCGCGCTTCCTGTCCGGCGAAGGCTATCGCGTCACCACCGCGATGAGCGCCAAGGATGCGCGCGCCAAACTGCTCGGGCTGCATTTTGATCTTTTGATCCTCGACGTCATGATGCCCGGCGAAACCGGTTTTGATCTCGCCCGCTTCATTCGCACCTCGTCCTCGGTGCCGATCATCATGCTGACCGCGCGCCATGAAGCCGAGAGCCGCATCGAGGGCCTGCAGATCGGCGCCGACGATTACGTGGCAAAGCCGTTCGAGCCGCGCGAGTTGGTCCTGCGGATCGGCAACATCCTCAAGCGCACCGCGCCGCCGCCGGTGGAGACGCTCGAGTCGGTCGCGTTCGGCCCCTACGTCTATCACCTCGAGCGCGGCGAACTGCGCCAGGGCGAGGAAGTCGTCCACCTCACCGACCGCGAGCGCGACATGCTGCGAATTCTGGCGGCGACGCCGGGCGAGACCGTGCCGCGCGGCGCGCTGACCGGCGGCGACGGCTCGGTCAACGAGCGCGCGGTCGACGTGCAGATCAACCGTCTCAGGCGCAAGATCGAGCGCGATCCGGCAAGCCCCTTGTTCCTGCAGGCGGTGCGCGGCATCGGCTATCGCCTGGTCGCCTCACCCTGAGCGAGCCAACCGCATGAGCACGCTCGACACCGGCCTGACCCTGATCCGCACCGCCGCCGGCCGCGTTTCCGCGGCCAATCGCTGGACCGGCAACGCGTTCAAGGGCTGGATGCCGACCGGCCTCTACGCCCGCGCGCTCTTGATCATGATCGTGCCGATGGTGGTGCTGCAGTCGGTGGTGGCGTTCGTGTTCATGGAGCGGCACTGGAACACGGTGACGCGGCGGCTGTCGGCGTCGGTGGTGCAGGACATCGCCGGCCTGATCGACATCTATAACGGCTATCCGCAGGACAAGGACCGGGCGCAGCTCCGGCGCATCGCCCAGCAGCGGCTCAATCTTGTGGTCGATTTCCTGCCGGTCGGCGACATGCCGCCGCCCGGCCCAAAACCGTTCTTCTCGCTGCTCGACCAGTCGCTGTCGGTGCAACTCGGGCGCCAGATCGGCCGGCCATTCTGGATCGACACCGTCGGCAATTCCAATCTGGTGGAAATCCGCATCCAGCTCGACGATTCCGTGATGCGGATTTTTGCGCAGCGCAGCGCCGCCTATGCCTCCAATTCGGAGATATTCCTGTTCTGGATGGTCGGCACGTCGTCGATCCTGCTGATCGTCGCGGTCTTGTTCCTGCGCAACCAGATCCGCCCGATCCTGCGGCTGGCGGACGCCGCCGAAAGCTTTGGCAAGGGCCGTGAAGCGCCGAACTTCCGCCCCAGGGGCGCGCGCGAGGTGCGGCGCGCGGCGCAGGCCTTCCTCGAGATGAAAGCGCGCATCGAGCGCTCGATCGAGCAGCGCACCACAATGCTGGCCGGCGTCAGCCACGATCTGCGCACCATCCTGACCCGCTTCAAGCTCGAACTCGCGCTGATCGGCGACAGCCCCGAAGTCGAGGGCATGCGCAAGGACGTCGACGAAATGTCGGGCATGCTGGAGGCCTACCTCGCGTTCGCCCGCGGCGACAGCGGCGAGCAGGCGCAGCCGACCGACATGACGCAGGCGCTGGAGGAATTGCGCAGCGACGCCGAGCGCAACGGCCATACCGCGACCGTGCAATTCCACGGCCTGCCGGTGGTCACGGTGAAACCCGCGTCGTTCAAGCGCTGCCTCGGCAATCTGGTCTCGAACGCGGCGCGCCACGCCGACGCGATCGCGATCACCGGCCACCGGGATCACCGTTATCTGACCGTGACGATCGACGACGACGGCCCGGGCATTCCGCCCGACATGCGCGAGGAAGTGTTCAAGCCGTTCCTGCGGCTCGACGACGCCCGCAACCAGGATGAAGGCGGAACAGGTTTGGGGCTCGCCATCGCCCGCGACATCGCGCGCTCGCATGGCGGCGACATCATGCTCGGCGAAAGCCCGCAAGGCGGCCTTCGCGCGACGGTGCGGATCCCGGTTTAGCCTATCTTCTCCCTCGCCCCGCTCTTTGCGGGGAGAGGGTCGGGGTGAGGGGCAAGCCTATCCACGAATTCCGACGATGAGGTGAGCGCACGGCCTCGCCCCTCACCCGGAATTCGCGTGCCGCGAATTCCGACCTCTCCCCGCAAAGAGCGGGGCGAGGTTAAGTAAAGCGCCTGCCGAAGCCTACTGCTTCGGTTTCGGCAGCAAGGCCTTCAGCTTGTCGAGGTCGTGGATGTTCATCTTCATGCCGCCGGGCATCACGATGTCGCCCGGCTTCTGGTCCGGCTTGCAGGCGCCAAGCCATTTCGCCTCGACGGTGGTGACGTGATCGCCCTTCAGGCCCGCCGGACCGCCCTCGCTGTGCGACGTGCTCTTGACGGTGTAGGCCGAATTGAAGTCGCCGACGATCTCGGCATGCGAGGCGATCGACACGCCGGCAAAGCCGCAGACGGAATCGCTGACATAGCCGGTCGCGGTCTTCGTGATGTCCTTCTTGGAGCAGATCTCCTTGGCCATCGGCGACAATGCGGTGCTCATTTCCTTGTCGGTGGTCTCGTCGGTGCATTGCTGCATGGTCATGTCGGGCGAAGGCGCGCCGGTTCGCATCACCTTCATTTCCCACAGGCCCGCCTTGCGGATCGGCAATTCGTCGGCACGGGCGGCGCCAACCGGCAGCGACGCCAACAGGCCGAGCAACAAAGCAGAGGATAAAAGCTGCCGCGTCATGCCAGATACCTTCGCTAGAACCGCTCGGAGAGACCAGGATGGTCCGCGTCAGTAGGCGGCGCGAACCGGCGCCCTCTCGCCATAGGGCAGCCAGCGGCAGGAAAACGAAATATAGCCGCCATAATGCGGCTCGACGGCGAGGAATTTTGCGACTTTGCCGTAGGAGGCGCAGTGGTTGATGGCGAGCGTGCGGATGTCGGTGGTGCCGGTCAGGGAATAGGCAATGATGCCGCCGGTGTCGTTGCCCTTGAACGGCGGCACGGTATCGGCCCGCACCGGGCTCAATGCCAGCATCCCGCCGAACGCTGCCAGACCGACCGTTTCAATGATTCGCATCGCCAACTCCATTTCGCTGGGCCGCACCATAAAGCGCATCGGCGGCCGTGAAAAGAACGCAGCCCGCTTTCCTCATGCCCCGGAGCGGAGTTGCCGGGGAGTGTTGCCGCCGTGCACTTGACCTTGCCGGGGCTTCACGGCACCGTCCGCGCCTCAAATCCTCTTTGGCGGATTGCCCATGCGCGACCTCTTCACACCCCTGAAAAAAACCGCTTTCGGCGCGGCGTTCGGCCTCGTGCTGGGCCTGTTTGCATTCGGGCCGGCGGCCGAGGCGGCCAATCCGTTCGAGATGAATTTCTGGCTCTCGGGCCCGAAATATGACGGCCGGGTGGCGCCCTGCGAGGCCGCGCTGCCGACCATCACCTCGCAATTCCGGGAGAAGGAAAGCACGTTCTGGAATTCCGACCTGACCATCACCGCCTATGGCGATATCCACGAGACCGCGTTCCGGCCCTGGCAGTCCGACAATATCCCGCGCCGCTACTGCTCGGGCGACGTCATGGTCAGCGACGGCAAACTGCGCCATGTGCGCTATTCGATCACCGAGGATGGGGGATTTGCCAGTTTTGGCCAGGGCGTCGAATGGTGCGTCACCGGGCTGGATCGCAACTGGACCTACAATCCCATGTGCAGGGCCGCTAAGCCGTAAGGCCGGAAATTCCCGGATTTCCCTGAATCGAGATCGGGCCGCATTTCGCGGCCCGTTTATTTTTGTTCTTGAAATGTTCCGCTTCCCTGCTAGGCTTCGCAAGAGCCCGGGTGCGGGCAAGCGAGGGCAGGTGTGAGGGCGTCATCATGTTTCATTCAAGGAATTGGATTGCACGGAATTGGACCGCAGCAGCACTTTCATCCGGCCTGCTGTTGCTGGCATCCCTGATCGGCGCGGGGACGGCATCGGCGCAGGATCGCCGCCAGAACACCCCCGGCGAGTTCGACTATTACGTGCTGTCGCTGTCATGGTCGCCCTCGTTCTGCGAGGAAGCGCAGGAGCGCGGCAATGGCGGGCGCTCGCAGCAGGCGCAATGCGGCGGACGGCCGTTCTCCTTCGTGGTGCACGGGCTGTGGCCACAATATGAGCACGGCTATCCCGAATATTGCGACCGCTCGAAGGAGTGGCTCGAGCGCAATATCATGACCTCGATGCTGGATTTGATGCCGGCGCCCGGGCTGATCTTCAACGAATGGAAGAAGCACGGCACCTGTTCGGGCCTCGGCGCGCGTGCCTATTTCGAGACCATCCGGAAAGCGCGCGCCGGGATAAAAATCCCCGAGGAATATCTGCAACTGTCCGACACCAAGATGGTGACGCCGGCGGAGATCGAGGACGCCTTCGTCAAGGTCAATCCCGGCCTCAAGACCGAGGATATGGCGGTGACCTGCAACCGCACCCGGCTCAGCGAAGTGCGCATCTGCATCGCCAAGGATTTGCAGTTCCGCGCCTGTAGCGAGGCCGATCGGGGCAGCTGCCGCCGCGATCAGGTCTCGATGCCGCCGATGCGTGGGGGTTAGCGACGCGAACGCGTCGCGCGCTTGCTTCTCCCCTCCCCCTCTTGTCCGACGAAGCCCGCCTTCGGGCGAAGGCGGATGCGGGAAGGGGTTGGGGATGGGGGTCTCCAAAGACAGACCGCGGGGCTGCCCCCACCCCGACCATCCCCCGCAAGGGGGTAGGGAGAAAAAATGCGCTTCCTGCGTCATTAGCAATGACGTTCGTTTTGGCGTAACCCCTCCCCCATGAACTACCGTCACGCCTTTCATGCCGGCGGCTTCGCCGATGTGGTCAAGCACATCGTGCTGGCGCGCATCCTGACGCATCTGCAGGAAAAGCCGGCGGCGTTTCGCATCATCGATACCCATGCCGGCGCCGGTGTCTATGATCTCACCGGCGAGGAAGCCCAGCGCACCGGCGAATTCCTCACCGGCATTGCGCGGGTGATGCAGGCGCGCTTTTCGGAAACCGTATTGCCGCTGGTTAAGCCCTATCTCGACATTGTCAGGGCCTTCAACCCGCCGGCCGAACTCAAGGCTTATCCGGGATCGCCGCTGATCGCGCGCGCGTTGCTGCGGCCGCAGGACCGCCTTACCGCCTGCGAGGTCGAACCGAAGGCGCGCAAGCGCCTGATCGAGGCGCTGCGCCGCGACAGCCAGGCCCGGGTGGTCGATCTCGACGGCTGGACCGCACTGCCGGCCTTCGTGCCGCCGAAGGAGCGGCGCGGCCTTGTCCTGATCGACCCGCCTTACGAGGATAAGGACGAGTTCACGCGTCTGACCGACGGTTTTGCGCAGGCCTTCGCAAAATGGCCGACGGGTAGCTATCTGCTTTGGTACCCGGCAAAAAGCCGTCGCGCCACCGACGGCCTGGCGCGCAGCGTCGCGGAGATCGCGGCCAGCGGCCCCTCGCCGGCAAAATGCCTGCGGCTGGAATTCAGCGCCGCGCCGCAGACCGCCGATTCCGCGCTGGTTTCGGCCGGACTGTTGCTGGTCAATCCGCCGTGGATGCTGATGGGCGAACTAAAGGCGATCCTGCCCGAACTGGAAAAGCCGCTCGGCCAGGGCGGCGCCGGCCGGTTCAGGCTGGAAGTGCCCAAACCCTGAGGTCGGCCAGCCGGCCGGGCCGACGGACCCCGACTGAGCTTTGCCCACCGTAAGCTTTACCGGCTGTGAGCTTCGCTAAAAGTCCGATTTGGGCGGTAGGCAATTTGCCGCAAAACGTATTATGCTCCGGCCATTGGGACTGGCTTACGTTCCGCTTCCGCGAATGGTAGCGGCGGAGTGATTGGGCCTCATAACAATATTTTTTCCAAGACGGATCGGCGACAACGCCTAATCCGCAAGAGATGGCCAAGCTTCCGGCAGCGAATGTCCGGTCCGGCCGATACGCAAGGCGCGTAACGGTGGAGCAGTGCGGGGGGAGTTTCCCGATGGCCATGACGGGGACGGTCAAGTTCTTCAATGCGGAGCGCGGCTATGGCTTCATCAAGCCCGATGACGGCGGTCGCGACGTGTTCGTTCACGTCACCGCGGTCGAGCGGGCGGGACTGAAGGATCTCGCCGAGGGACAGCGCATCACCTTCGAGGTCGAGCCCGACAAGAAGGGCAAGGGTCCGAAGGCCGTCAATCTCGTGCTTTCATCGTAACTGCGCGGCGGCTGAAATACGGCGCGCGTCGCATAAAAAAATCCCGGCCGCGAAGCGGCCGGGAGGTTGTGGCTTGGTATTTTCTTGGTTCTTGAGCTTCGGTTCTGATTGAATCAGAAATGATAATTCACGCCGGCGCGGAGCAGGCCGAACTGGTAGCCGTTCTGAACGCCGGTGATGTTGAAGCGGGAATCCGACAGGTCGACAAAGAGATATTCGACCTTCGCGGTCCAGTTCTGGGCAAGGCCGAATTCGGCGCCGACCCCCGCGGTCCAGCCCGCATTGGTGTGGGATTCCGAAAGGCCGAAGGCTTCGCCGCGCAACTCGCCGAAGGCGAGGCCGCCGGTGCCGTAGACCATGATGTTGTTGAAGGCGTAGCCGACCCGGCCGCGCGCCGTGCCGAACCACGGGTTGGAGAATTTCCAGGGCGCAAACCTGTCGTCCGCGCCGGTCGCTTCCAGATCGCCTTCGACGCCGAACACCCAGGGGCCGGATTGCCAGTTGTAGCCGGCCTGCACGCCGCCGGAGAAACCCGACGGATTGGTCGGGTTGTTGTCGATCGAACCCCAGGCGTAGCCGAGATTGCCGCCGAGATAGGGACCGGCCCAGCTATAGGCATTGAGCGGCTGATTGACGGTGTAGGGAGCGCGTCCGTAGTTGAGGTCGGCAGCATGCGCCGACATCATCCATCCCGTAGCGATCAACGCGAGCGCGCCTGTAGCGATCCTGCTCATGTCACTCTCCACGCAACTGCCGTGACCGTGGACCCGCGCGGCGAACGCGGGCCTGCATGGTTACGGAATTCCATTCTTTTCCGGTAAGACTTATCGAGAGTTTTAAGTTAAGGGGTTGTTAAGACCCGCCGGCCGCAGATTCGCAGTCTTAAGAAAGCATTACCGGCTGCGGACTGGCGATCCCGGCCCTCCCGCAAACCATCCACCGGCATGTCGGCCCTGGCCTCCCCGGCCGCTGGCGATGCCGCGCCCAAATGCTTAAATTCCGGCCATGGATAGCGACCGCGACCCCACCGACAGCCCCGAAGCGCAGTTGAAACCGGACCCAAAGCCGGATTTGCCGAAGGCCCATCAAGCTTCCGCGCTGGAGGCCGCCGATGCGCCGCCGGAGGATCAGGCCAACGCCGAGGACGACGACGAAGCGCGGTTGCCGGAACCTGCCGAGGAACTCGGCGAGGAGACCTTCGAGACCGGCGGCGAGAGCAGGCTTTCAGCCGGTCATGCTGCGATCGAACAGGCAGTGCGCCTAGCACCGACCTCGCCCGGCGTCTATCGCATGCTCAGTGCGTCGAGCGACGTGCTCTATGTCGGCAAGGCCAAGAACGTCCGCAAGCGGCTGACCTCTTACGCCAGGGTCAACGCGCCGCAGCCCGCGCGCATCCTGCGCATGATCGCAGCGACCGTGACGGTCGAGATCATTTCGACCGCGACGGAAACCGAGGCGCTGCTGTTAGAGGCCAATCTGATCAAGCAGCTTCGCCCGCGCTTCAACGTGCAGCTGCGCGACGACAAGTCGTTTCCCTACATCCTGATCACCGGCGACCATTGGGCGCCGCAGATTTTAAAACATCGCGGCGCGCAGTCGCGGCCCGGGCGCTATTTTGGGCCGTTCGCCAATGCCGGCGCGGTCAACCGCACCATCACGGCGCTGCAACGGGCCTTTTTGGTGCGCTCCTGCACCGATGCGTTCTTCGAAAGCCGCACCCGGCCCTGTTTGCTTTATCAAATCCGGCGCTGCTCGGGACCGTGCACTGGCGAGATCGATTTTCCCGGCTATACCGAGCTGATCCGCGAGGCCACCGATTTCCTGTCCGGCCGCAGCCGCTCGGTGAAGCAGGAACTCGCCGGCGAAATGGAAAAGGCCTCGACCGAGCTCGAATTCGAGACCGCGGCGCTGTACCGCGACCGGCTCGCGGCGCTGTCGGCGATCCAGTCGCAGCAGGGCATCAATCCGCGCACCGTCGAGGAAGCCGACGTTTTCGCCATCCACCAGGAGGGCGGCTATTCCTGCGTCGAAGTATTCTTCTTCCGCACCGGACAGAACTGGGGCAACCGCGCCTATTTTCCACGCGCGGAGAGATCATTCACCCCGGAAGAGGTGCTGGCCTCGTTCCTGGCGCAATTCTACGACGACAAGCCGCCGCCGAAACTCATATTGCTGTCGCACAAGATCGAGGAAAGCGAACTGCTGGCCGACGCGCTGTCGGTCAAGGCCGGCTTCAAGGTCGAGGTTTCCACGCCGCAACGCGGCGAGAAAAAGGAATTGATCGTCCACGCGCTGACCAACGCCCGCGAGGCGCTGGGGCGCAAGCTCGCCGACACCGCGACGCAAGGCCGGCTGCTGGAAGGCATGGTGACGACGCTCGGCCTGCCGCACCCGCCGAAGCGGATCGAGGTCTACGACAACAGCCACATCCAGGGCACCAACGCGGTCGGCGCCATGATCGTGGCCGGGCCGGACGGCTTCATCAAGAACCAGTACCGCAAGTTCAACATCAAATCCGAGGGCCTGACGCCGGGCGACGACTACGGCATGATGCGCGAGGTGCTGCAGCGCCGCTTCAAGCGGCTGGTCACCCCGCCGGAAGGCGAGACCGCGAAGGCCGACGACGATTCGTTTCCGCAATGGCCCGATCTGGTCATCATCGACGGCGGCCGCGGCCAGCTCAACGCGGTCCGGGAGATTTTCGAGGGGCTCGGGCTGGACAAAGTGTCGCTATTGGCGGTCGCCAAGGGACCGGACCGCGACGCCGGCCGCGAAACCCTGTTCATGCCGGATCGCGAGGCCATAAAACTCGAGCCGCGCGATCCCGTGCTGTATTTCATTCAGCGGCTGCGCGACGAGGCGCATCGTTTCGTGATCGGGTCGCACCGCAAGCTGCGCAAAAAGGACATCCGCGAGGCCGGTTTGCAGGAGATTCCCGGCATCGGGCCGTCACGCAAACGTGCCTTGCTCCACCATTTCGGAACGCTGAAGGAGATCGAGCGGGCCTCGCTCGCCGACCTCGGCAAGGTTCCCGGCGTCAGCGCCGAAAGCGCCCGCAAGATTTTCGAGTTTTTCCACGCCCAGCCGGGCTAAAGGGGTGCCAGATTCACAAGGGCGTCGCGTGCCCCAGATCATTGGTAGTGGGTGCCCAGTGTTGACCTGAGGGCCCGAGCGGTATTGGTAAGACGGATGAACATCGCCACGACAAGGGGACAAGCGAAAACCCTGTCCCTGCCGAATATCCTGACCTACGCCCGGATCGCCGCGATCCCGGTGGTGGTCGGCTGCATCTATGCCCAGGCCATCATGGACGGGCCGCTCTGGCTGCGCTGGGTGGCGCTGGCGGTCTTTATCGCGGCCGGCGTGACCGACTTTCTCGACGGCTATTATGCCCGGATCTGGGACCAGCAATCCGCCTTCGGCCGGATGCTCGACCCGATCGCCGACAAGCTGCTGGTCGCGTCTTGCCTGCTGGTTCTGGCGGCGGACGACAAGTTCCGCGGAGGCTTCGGCGTACTGTTGGCGGCCATCGTAATTCTGTGCCGCGAAATCCTGGTGTCGGGGCTTCGGGAATATCTCGCTGCGCTACGGGTCAGCGTGCCCGTGAGCAAACTGGCCAAATGGAAGACAACGCTTCAGCTCGTCGCGATTGGCTTTCTCATCGCAGGCGAGGCCGGCGAAGCGATCCTGCCGGAGACCACGATGATCGGCATTATCCTGCTATGGCTCTCGGCGATTTTCACGATCTACACCGGCTGGGACTATCTTCGCGCCGGCATCCATCACCTCATCGAGGAGGACGAGGGATGAAGGTCAAGTATTTCGCCTGGGTGCGTGAACGGGTCGGCAAGGCCGAGGAGATCATCGAGCCGCCGGCCGATGTGCGCACCGTCGGCGAGTTGATCGGCTGGCTGGCGCGCCGCGGCGAAACCTACGCCTACGCCTTCGAGACCCCGCGGGTGATCCGCGCCGCGATCGACCACGCCCATGTCCGCTCCGACGCTGTAATATCGGGCGCGCGCGAGATCGCGTTCTTTCCGCCGATGACCGGCGGTTAATCATAGCGTTTTCGAGCGAAGTGGATACCGGTTCGCGTGAAGAAAACGCGTCAAATATAGAGGTACCTTTGGCAGGCGCGGTCACCATCCGGATTCAAGAGGCCGATTTCGACATCGCGCGCGAGATCGCGGGCCTGACGCAAGGCCGCAAGGATATCGGCGCGGTCGTGAGCTTTTCCGGCATCTGCCGCGACAGCGAGGGCAACGAGGCGATAGCGGCGCTGACGCTCGAGCATTATCCCGGCATGGCGGAAGCCGAGATCGGCCGTCATGCCGAGACCGCGATGTCGCGCTGGCCGCTGACCGGGCTGACGGTGATCCACCGGGTCGGCCGCATCACGCCCGGCGAGAACATCGTGCTGGTGCTGACCGCATCCGCGCACCGGCAGGCGGCATTCGAGGCGGCGGAATTCCTGATGGACTATTTGAAGGCCAATGCGCCGTTCTGGAAGAGCGAGGAAAGCGCAAAAGGCAAAAGCTGGATCGAGGCCCGGGACCACGACGACGCGGCGGCTGCGCGCTGGACCAAATCCTGATGGTCAAACGTGCCAGGAAAGCCACGAGGCGCAGCCGCGCGCCGGCCAAATTGCCAAAAGTCGCACGCGGCGAACTGCTGACGCTGCTCGATTTCGTCCGCTACGCGGTGAGCCGCTTCGTCGAGGCCGAGCTCGTGTTCGCGCACGGCACTACCGACCCGGTGGCGGAGGCCGCCTTTTTGGTTTGCGAAAGCCTGCACCTGCATCCCGACCAGTTCGAGAGTTTTGCCGGCGCGCGGGTGACCGCGGCGGAAGGCAAGAAGATTCTCGAATTGATCGCCCGCCGCGTCACGACGCGCAAACCGGCCGCCTATCTCGTCAACAAGATCTACATGCGCGGCATGCCCTTCTATGTCGACGAACGCACCATCGTGCCGCGCTCCTTCATCGGCGAATTGCTGGCCGCGCATTTCGCTGGCGAAACCGACGACGAAGACGCCGGCGGCTCGCTGATCGACGATCCCGCCTCGGTCGAAACCGTGCTCGACCTCTGCACCGGCTCAGGATGCCTCGCCATCCTCGCCAGCCGGAATTTTCCCCATGCGCAAATCGACGCGGTGGATATTTCAAAGGCCGCGCTCGAAGTCGCCGCCCGCAATGTCGGCGATTACGGCCTGGAGGGCCGCGTCAAACTGCACCGCGGCGATCTGTTCGCGCCACTCAAAGGCAAGCGCTACGATCTGATCATTTCAAATCCGCCCTATGTCGACGCCGAGGGCATGGCGGCGTTGCCGCGCGAATGCCGCACCGAGCCGAAACTCGCTTTCGACGGCGGCCCCGACGGGCTCGATATTATCCGCCGCATCCTCAATGAGGCCGCCGATCATCTGACCCCGCAGGGCGGGCTGCTCTGCGAGATTGGCCGCGGCCGCGGACCGCTCGAGGCGGCGTTCCCGCAATTGCCGCTGTTGTGGCTCGATACCGAGGAGTCCGACGGCGAGGTGTTCTGGATCGCGGCCGCGGATTTGTGAGTCGCGCTGGGCAGCCATGCCTGCAAAACAGCCGGATTGGGCGGAAATACAATGGCTGCGGCGTTCCCGTCCCGCGATGAAGCTGATAGCCTGCCCGGCAACGCCACCCCCAAAACACCCTGAGAACACAAGAGGCCCCCATGCTCGACAAGAGCCCGAATTCATCCGCCGTCAGCGTGCCGAACGACCTTGCCGCGCACTGGATGCCGTTCACCGCCAACCGGGCCTTCAAGAAGGCGCCGCGGCTGCTCGCCGGCGCCAAGGACATGCATTACATCACCGTCGACGGCCGCAAGATCATCGACGCCGCCGCCGGCATGTGGTGCTGCAATGCCGGCCATGGCCGCAGCCAGATCGCCTCCGCGATCGGCAAGCAGGCGGAGGCGCTGGATTATGCGCCGCCGTTCCAGTTCGGCATTCCCCAGGCCTTCGAGCTCGCCAGCCGTATCGCCGAGATCGCGCCCGGGGGGCTCGATCACGTGTTCTTTTGCAATTCGGGATCGGAAGCGGCCGACACCGCGTTGAAGATCGCGCTGGCCTATCACCAGATCAACGGCCAGGGCACCCGCACCCGTCTGATCGGCCGCGAGCGCGGCTATCACGGCGTCGGTTTTGGCGGCACCTCGGTCGGCGGCATCGTCAACAACCGCAAGATGTTCGGAACGCTGCTCGCCGGCGTCGACCATCTCCCCGCGACCTATGACCGCGAGAAGCAGGCCTTCACCAAGGGCGAACCGGAATACGGCGCGCATTTCGCCGACGAGCTGGAGCGGCTAGTCAACCTGCACGGCGCCTCCACCATCGCCGCCGTGATCGTCGAGCCGATGGCCGGATCGACCGGCGTCATTCCGGCGCCGAAGGGCTATCTCAAGCGGCTGCGCGAGATCACCCAGAAGCACGGCATCCTGCTGATCTTCGACGAGGTCATCACCGGCTATGGCCGGCTCGGCTATGCCTTCGCCGCGGAACGCTACGGCGTGCTGCCGGACATGCTGACCTTCGCCAAGGGCATCACCAACGGCGCGGCGCCGATGGGCGGCGTGCTGGTGCGCGATACCATCCACGACGCCTTCATGAGCGGCCCCGAGCATGCGGTGGAGCTGACCCATGGCTATACCTATTCGGCGCATCCGATCGCCTGCGCCGCGGCGCTGGCCACGCTCGACATCTACCGCGACGAAAAGCTGTTCGAGCGCGCCCGCGGGCTCGAGGGCAAGTTCGCCGACGCCGTGATGTCGCTGCGCAAGGAACCCGGCGTGCTGGATATCCGCACCGTAGGCCTCACCGCCGGCATCGACCTCGCGCCGGTCGCGGACGCGCCGGGCAAACGCGGTTTCGCCGGGATCAGCAGCGCCTTCCACGACAACGACCTGATGCTGCGGGTCGCCGGCGACACGCTGGCGCTGACCCCGCCGCTGATCGTCAGCGAAGACCAGATCGGCGAAATCATCGAGAAGACCGCCAAGGTGATCCGCGCTACTGCGTAAGCCGCGCGCCGCACCGATCCCGGATGTCCCGGACGCATTGCAGCGCCCGGGACGCTATCGTCTCCGGAACATTCAAAACCGACGCACGTTCTCTCTCCGGCTTGCGGGCATGATGTCCCCGGCCGTGGAGGAATCGCCGAGATGCTCGCGCCTTCGACCGCTTTGCTGCGCGCCGGGCTGGAGCTCAAGCTCGATCAGGTCAAGCGGGCGACGCGCTCCTACCTGCGCGACCGCACCGATCAGGCAACCGGCGCCTTCGCAAGCTACGCCGTTGCCGCCGGTCTGTTCGCTGCCTCCGGCATTTTCCTGATCGCGGCCGGTTTTGTCGGCGCCGCCGCGCTGTTCCGCTGGATTGAAATCAATTACGGGATTTTCTGGGCGTTCGGCGCCGTGGGCCTGCTGCTGCTGGCGATCGCCGGACTTTGCGCAGGCCTCGCGGCAAGCCGGCTGCGACGGCCATCGCGGCATTTTCCGTCGCTGACCAGCCGCCTGCGTGTCGCCATCAAAGCGAGCCCTTTCAAGGCCAATCCCCTCAAGACCAAACCTGCCAAGCCCGACCGGCTCGACGTTGCCAGCGATACCGCGAACGAGATCCTGCAGGCTCCCGCGTCGCCATTGTCAGCGCAACATTTCCGCCCGACGGCAGCAGTCCGGCCCGCTCGGAGCAACCGAGAGGTCCAGGCCGGGCTGATGCTGGCGGCGGCCACGCTACTGGGGTGGGCTGCCGGCCGGCGCGTGGTGCGGCAGGCGCGACGAACGCCGGGCTGATGTCCGCCCGGCGGTCAGAACCAGGCGATACGCTGCTGTTGATCGCGGCGACGGCCATCGCGGTACTGATCCTGCAACAGTATTTTCAATCACGCCCGACGATCCATGAGGAGGCCGGTTCCGCCGATGTGCCGGCGTCGGTCGCCGCCAAAATCACCCAGCGTGGACGCGGCCGGCATTCGTACAACCCGTTGCAAATCCCCTGGACCGGCTGGAAGGACATCCTGTGGCGCACGTATACGCGGACCGTTGATGACCGGTTGCTCGCCACGGCGGCCGGCGTGGTGTTTTTCGGGCTGCTCGCGGTATTCCCCGCCATCACCGCCTTGGTGTCCTGCTACGGGCTGTTCGCCAATCCCTCGACCATCGGCGACAACCTGCAGACGCTGTCGCTGATGCTGCCGGAAGGCTCGTTCCAGATCGTGCAGGACCAGGTCGCGCGGGTGCTGATGAAGGGCCATACCGCGCTGGGAGCGGCGTTTCTGTTCGGCCTGGTGCTCGCGGTATGGAGCGCCAATGCCGGCGTCAAGGCAGTGATCGACGCGCTCAATGTCGTTTATGAGGAACGCGAAAAGCGCGGCTTTATCCGCCTGAACCTGCTCTCACTGGCGTTCACCTCCGCCGGCATCGTGGCATTGCTGCTGATGGTGAGCGCGGTGGTGGGCTTTCCGCTGCTGCTCGGCCATATCGGTCTTGAGCCGGAAAGCCGGATCATCGTCAGCCTGGCGCGATGGCCGCTGTTGCTGGCGATCCTGCTGACTGCGCTGGCTTTGCTCTACCGGTTCGGACCGAGCCGCCGGCCGTCGCGCTGGCAATGGCTCAGCATCGGCACGCTGGCAGCGGCGTTGCTATGGATCGCGGGTTCGTCGCTGTTGTCCTGGTACCTGTCGAACTTTGGAAACTACAGCGCCACCTATGGCTCGCTCGGCGCCGCGATCGGCCTGATGATGTGGATGTGGATGTCGGCCATCATTGTGCCATGCGGCGCGGAGCTGAACTCGGAAATCGAGCACCAGACCGCCATCGACAGCACCATTGGCCGCCCCAAGCCGCTCGGCGCCCGCGGTGCCGTGATGGCCGACACGCTTGGCGCGGCGGTTCCGGCCGTGCCCAAAGAACACTAGCTGATCGAATCAACATTGATGCTAAGCTCGGCCGGCTCGGGGGAGCCGAACAGAGGCGTGCGAACGCGTCTTTTCGCCTGCCCCGCAACCAGGACACCATGGACCTGAGGGCCTCGCGCGCAACATGATTCGCATCTCCACCATTTTCATCGCCATCTGCATGGTGCTGGTCGCAGCCTCGCTCGGCCTCGTGCTGTATTCGGTAGCCGGCATCAGCGGAACCGAATCGGCGATCGTGGCGCTGACCGCGCTGACCTTCCTGATCCTCTACAACGCGGTGTCGATGCGGCTGCGCGACCGCAGCGATGTCGGCAGCCAGATCGCCGATCTGTCGCGCGGCACCGCCGACCTCGCCCGCCAGATCGCCGAATTCGGCCGCAGGCTCGCCTCCGTCGAGGGCCGGGTGACGTCGGCGAATTCCACCGGCGCCGACCGCATCCAGGCCGTGATCGGCGAGATCAATGAACTGGGCGGACTGGTCAGGCAGTTGGCCGCGTCGGTTGCGGGCCATGAGGAAATGCTGGCGGCGGCATCGGCGCCCGCGACCAGGCCCGACAATGACGCGCAAAAGGAGCTGCCGCTGACGGGTAACAGCGGCAGCGTGGCGGCCGCGCCCGCGCCATCGGCCGCCGCGACAACCGGATCGGCGCCCGCCGCAGTCGAACCGGCGCCGGCCTCGAGCTCGACTCCGTCAAATCCCGCGCCGCTCGCCCAGATGTCTTCGCTCAGCCAATCGCAAATCCTCGTCGCGGTGAAAAATGCCGTCGAGGAAAACCGGCTCGATCTCTATCTGCAGCCGATGGTGACCCTGCCGCAGCGCAAGGTGCGTTTCTACGAGGCGGTCACGCGGCTGCGCGACGACAAGGACCAGATCATCACCGCCGACGATTTCGTCGGCGTCGCCGAAGCCGCCGGATTGATCGGACGGATCGATCACATGGTGATGCTGCGCTGCATCCAGGTGTTGCGGCGGCTGATGGTGCGCAACAAGGAGGTCGGCGTATTCTGCAACGTCGCCCAGGCTACGCTGAGCAATCCCGCGACGTTTGCGCAATGCCTGGACTTCCTCGAAGCCAATCGCGCGCTGGCGTCGTCCTTCGTGCTCGAGTTCAAGCAGTCGACGTTCCGCAACCTCGGCCCGACCGAGACCGAACATCTGGCGGCGCTGGCGCAGCGCGGCTTCCGCTTCTCGATCGACCACGTCACCGACCTCAGGATCGAGCCGCGCGACCTCGCCGACCGCGGCGTCCGCTTCATCAAGGTGCCGGCCGCCCTGCTGCTCGACCAGCGCAACAGCTCGACCTCGGATATCCACCCTTCCGACCTTTCCGACCTGCTCGGCCGCTACGGCATCGACCTGATCGCGGAGCGGATCGAGGGCGAGCGCGCAGTGGTCGATTTGCTCGATTTCGACGTCCGGTTCGGCCAGGGTTTTCTGTTCGCGCCGCCCCGGCCGTTGCGGCCGGAAGGGGCATCTGCTACCGGCGGGACCACCCCCGGCAAGACGCCGGAGACGCAAGCGCAGGATTCCCATGCTTCGGGCAAAACAGCCTCCGTCGATGCTCCGGCCATCGATTCTTCGCGCGCCGCCGGCGTCGCCGCGCTGGCGCGCCGCATCGCCGGTCCTGGCTGAGCGGCAACGCCTGCAATGACCGCACTCCGCTTTGCCGAAAAGTTGCGCGACCTCGTCGGCGGCGTCGACGTCCTGCTCAGCGATATCTGGGGCGTGGTGCACAACGGGCTGGTGGCGTTTCCCGAAGCCTGCGAGGCGCTGCACAATTTCCGCACCCAGGGTGGCACGGTCATTCTCATCACCAACGCGCCGCGCCCGGCGGATTCGGTGCAGCGGCAGCTACGAAAACTCGGCGTCGCCGACGATATCTATGACGCCATCGTCAGTTCGGGCGACCTGACCCGGCATTTCGTCGCCGACCATCCCGGACGCAAGGTGTTCTGGCTCGGACCGGAGCGCGACAATTCGATCTACCGCGGACTCGATCCGGTGCTCGCGCCGCTGGAAGAGGCCGACTACATCGTCTGCACCGGCCTTTTGGACGACGAGACCGAGACGCCCGAGGATTATCGCGGCATGATGATGCAGGCGCGCGAGCGCAAGCTGACTTTGATTTGCGCCAATCCCGACATCGTGGTCGAACGCGGCGACCGGCTGATCTATTGCGCCGGCGCGATCGCCGAACTCTATCGCGAACTCGGCGGCGAGGTGATCTTCTACGGCAAGCCGCACCGGCCGATCTACGAGCGCGCCATGCAGCTCGCCGCTGAGCGCAACGGCAAAGGCAACGGACAAGCGCCCGCGCTCAGCCGCGTGCTGGCGATCGGCGATTCCGTGCGCACGGACCTGGCCGGTGCCCACGGTTTTGGGATCGATTGCCTGTTCGTGACCCGCGGCATCCATGCCGAGGATTTCGAGGGTCTCGATCAACTCGACCCGGCGTCGGTGAAGGAATTGTTCGGCCACCCGCCCCGCGCGCTGACGCGGGAATTGAGATGGTAGCGGAAGTCTCTTTGAAGGTTCGGACGAGCGCGCCTTACGCGCTCGCCATGTCCGGGAAAACCGCCTCGATCTTGGTCTTCAGCGTGGCGGCGTTGAACGGCTTGACGATGTAATTGTTGACGCCGGCCTTCTTGGCCGCGATCACGTTCTCGGTCTTGGATTCCGCCGTGATCATGATGAACGGCGTGGTGGCGAGGTTGGGATCGGCGCGGACTTCCTTGAGCAGGTCGTAGCCGGTCATCGGCTCCATATTCCAGTCCGAGATCACCAGCCCGTATTTCTTGCCGCGCATCTTGTCGAGCGCCGCCGATCCATCGCTGGCATCGTCGATATTCTCGAAGCCAAGCTGCTTCAGGAGGTTTCGGATGATGCGGATCATGGTGTTGTAGTCATCCACCACCAAAACCGACATCGACAAATCAACCGCCATTCTGGACCCCCAACACGCTAACGCGACAAACCAATCGACACACCTGACGGGACCGCAAGGCCCCGCACTTCGCCCCCAGCAGTAGCATCAGCCCTTAAACAGCCCGTTAACCCGGGGCGGGCCGGACACCTTCCCGATCACAGCGAGAACCGGCTAAGCCCTTGATCGGGCCTTGATTAGCCCTTCATTAGCCCTTGGCTTGACTTCACGGTGGCGGCCACGTCACGGTCCCGCCCGCATCCGGCGAAAGTTGAAGATCTGCAAGAGTTGAAGACCCTGGAAACATGACGTCCGACTTTGTTGTTATCCGCGATTCCACGCCGCAAGCCGCGATCCCCAAGGGAATCGTGGTCGCCATGGGCAATTTCGACGGCGTCCATCTCGGCCACCGCGCCGTGATCGAGGCGGCGTTGTCGATGGGCCGCGCCCATGGCAAACCGGCGCTGGCGCTGACTTTCGAGCCGCATCCGCGCAGCTTTTTCAGCCCGAATTCCCCCCAGTTCCGGCTCACCGACGAGGCCGGAAAACTGCGCCTGCTGGCGGGCACGGGACTCGCCGGCGCCGTGGTGATGACCTTCGACAAGGCCCGCGCCGGAACCACGGCGCAGGATTTCATTCACCATGATCTGATCCAGCGGCTCGGAATCAGCGGTATCGCGGTCGGCTACGACTTCCATTTCGGCAAGGGCCGGGTCGGCTCGCCGGGCCTGCTGGTCAACGAGGCGCCCAAGCTCGGTATCGAGGTCGACGTGCAACCCCATATCGATATCGACGAACGGCCGGTGTCCTCCAGCGCCATCCGCATGGCGCTCGCCGAAGGGCAGATCGCGGACGCCACCACGATGCTGGGTGGCCCCTGGTTCACCTCCGGCGAGGTGATCCATGGCGAGAAGCGCGGCCGCGACCTCGGTTACCCCACCGCCAATATCCGCCTCGACAAGACCTGCGGGCTCAAGCACGGCATCTATGCGGTGCGGGTCGGCCGCGGCGCGGAACGGTTCGATGGCGTCGCCAGCTTCGGCCGCCGCCCGACCTTCGACAATGGCGCGCCGCTGCTCGAAGTCTTCCTGTTCGACTTCAAGGGCGATCTGTATGGCGCAACGCTCGATGTGGCCTTCATCGCCTTCATCCGCGAGGAACTGAAATTCGACAGCGTGGAAGCGCTGGTGCGCCGGATGGATCAGGACAGCACCGAGGCCCGCGCGGCGCTGGCCGCAAGCCCCGGCGCGTTTCCAAAACTCGGGGCGGTTGCTTGAGCAAGTCCGAAAAGCAGAAGATGCTTGCGGGCGAGATGTATCGCGTCGATGCCGAACTCGCGGCCGATCAGGCCGTGACCAAGGCGTGGCTGGTGCGCTACAACGCGGCGTTGGCGCAACCGGTATCCGAGCGGCACAAGCTATTGTCCGAGCGTCTTGCCCATGTCGGCAAAGGCGCCGTGATCCGACCGCCGTTTTTCTGCGACTATGGCTACAACATCCGCCTCGGCGACGGGGTGTTCCTGAATTTCGACTGCGTCATCCTCGATGTCGTCGAGGTCGCAATCGGCGACCGCACCCAGATCGGACCCGCGGTGCAAATCTATGCCGCCGACCATCCGCGCGACGCCGCAACACGGAAAAGCGGCGTCGAATTCGGGAAACCGGTGCGGATCGGCAGCGACGCCTGGATCGGCGGCGGCGCCATCATCCTGCCCGGCGTGACGATCGGCGACGGGGCGGTCATTGGCGCCGGCAGCGTGGTGACGCGGAACGTCGCAGAAGGCGCCCATGTGATGGGAAATCCGGCCCGGCCACGGCCGGCCTGAGCGGCCTTTCAGGCTTTGCGATTTACCCCTCCCCCTGCTATGGAAAGCCCCATGTTTGCGCGGCGCACCATACGCATTAGCGGCCCGGCTTCCGCCTGAGCTTCGGCTTGGCGCAAGACCGGGACCCTCCTGCTTTCACCCGCTACTCCCCGCGTTCAGCGCCCTTCAAGCCAAACCAGAGCTTCCATGTCCGAAAAGCCGCAAAAGTCCGACAAAGACTATTCCAAAACCCTTTATCTGCCGCAGACGGAATTCCCGATGCGCGCCGGCCTGCCGCAGCGCGAGCCGGAAATCCTGAAGCACTGGAACGAGATCGGCCTCTACGACCGGCTGCGCAAGGAAGCCGCCGGCCGGGCCAAATTCGTGCTGCATGACGGCCCGCCCTATGCCAACGGCAACATCCATATCGGGCATGCGCTGAACAAGATCCTCAAGGACGTCGTCACCAAGAGCCAGCAGATGCTCGGCTTCGATTCCAACTACGTGCCGGGCTGGGATTGCCACGGCCTGCCGATCGAATGGAAGATCGAGGAAGAGAACTACCGCTCCAAGGGCAAGCAGAAGCCGGATTTTCGCGACTCGGCGGCGATGGTGGCGTTCCGCAAGGAGTGCCGCGCCTACGCCAATCACTGGCTCGACGTGCAGCGCGAGGAGTTCAAGCGGCTCGGCATCATCGGCGACTGGGACCACCGCTACGCCACGATGGATTATTTCGCCGAGGCCCAGATCGCGCGCGAGCTGATGAAGTTCGCCGCCAACGGCACGCTGTATCGCGGCTCCAAGCCCGTGATGTGGAGCGTGGTGGAAAAAACCGCGCTGGCCGAAGCCGAGGTCGAATACGAGGATTACACCTCCGATACCGTGTGGGTGAAGTTTCCGCTCACCAATCCCGCGCATGGCGCGCTGGCGTCGGCGTCGATCGTGATCTGGACCACCACGCCATGGACGCTGCCCGGCAACCGCGCCATCAGCTTCTCGCCGAAGATCGCCTACGGCCTCTACAAGGTCACGGACTCGCCCGCCGACAACTGGGCCAAGCCGGGCGATCTCCTGATCCTTGCGGACGCGCTCGCGGAAAGCGTGTTCAAGCAAGCGCGCGTCAGCGCCTATGAGAAGGTCCGCGCCATCCCGGCGGACACGCTCGACGTGGTGGAATGCGCGCACCCGCTGCGCGGCCTCGACGGTGGATACGAGTTCACCGTGCCGCTATTGGCCGGCGATCACGTCACCGACGACACCGGCACCGGCTTCGTGCACACCGCGCCCGGCCATGGCCGCGAGGACTTCGACGTCTGGATGTCGAATGCGCGCGAGCTGGCGCAGCGCGGCATCAACACCACGATTCCCTATACCGTCGACGAGAACGGCGCGCTGACCGATCAAGCGCCCGGTTTCGTCGGCAAGCGCGTCATCAACGACAAGGGCGAAAAGGGCGACGCCAACGAGGCCGTGATCAAGGCGCTGGTCGCCGCCGGCAAGCTTTTGGCGCGAGGGAGATTGAAGCATCAATATCCGCATTCCTGGCGTTCGAAGAAGCCGGTGATCTTCCGCAATACGCCGCAATGGTTCATCGCGATGGACAAAGACATTGTGGACGCCCCGGCTAAAGCCGGGGCTATGGACATCGCCGATGGCGGCAAAGCCAAAGCCGGCGACACGCTGCGCAATCGCGCGCTGCATGCGATCTCGGTGACGCAATGGGTGCCGCTGTCGGGCGAGAACCGCATCAACGGCATGGTCAACAGCAAGCCCGACTGGGTGATCTCGCGGCAGCGCGCCTGGGGCGTGCCGATCGCGGTGTTCGTGCGCGAGAAGGCGGACGGCTCGGCCGAAATCCTGCAGGACGAAGCCGTCAACCAACGCATCGCAGACGCCTTCGTCAAGGAAGGCGCCGACGCCTGGTACATGGACGGGGCGCGCGAGCGCTTCCTCGGTTCGCTCGCCAACGAGGAATGGAAGAAGGTCGACGACATCTGCGACGTCTGGTTCGACTCAGGCTCGACGCATGCCTTCGTGCTGGAAGACCCCGTGCATTTTCCGGGGCTGGCCGGCATCCAACGCAAGGTCGATGGCGGCCGCGATACCGTGATGTATCTCGAAGGAAGCGACCAGCATCGCGGCTGGTTCCAGTCCTCGCTGCTGGAAAGCTGCGGCACCCGCGGCCGCGCGCCGTTCGACGTCGTCTTGACCCACGGCTTCACGCTCGACGAGAACGGCCGCAAGATGTCGAAGTCGGTCGGCAACACCGTCGAACCGCAAAAGGTGATGAAGGATTCCGGCGCCGACATCCTCAGGCTCTGGGTCTGCGCCACCGACTATGCCGACGACCAGCGCATCGGCCCGGAAATCCTCAAAAACACCATCGAGACCTACCGCAAGCTGCGCAACTCGGTCCGCTGGATGCTCGGCACGCTGCATCATTTCAAGCCGACCGACGCGGTCGCTGTCGCCGACATGCCCGAACTGGAGCGGCTGATGCTGCATCGGCTCGCCGAGCAGGCGGCGATCGTGCGCAACGCCTATGCCGAGTTCGACTACAAGACCGTGGTCGCAAGCCTCGCCGCGTTCATGAACACCGAACTGTCGGCGTTCTATTTCGACATCCGCAAGGATACGCTGTATTGCGACCCGCCGTCGTCGATCGCGCGCAAGGCGGCGCTGACAACGATCGACATGCTTTGCGACGCGATCCTGAAATGGCTGGCGCCGGTGCTGTCGTTCACCACGGAAGAAGCGTGGCGGATGTACCGGCCCGATGCCGAGCCTTCGGTGCATCTGACGCTGTTTCCGGAAGGCCTGGAAAAATTCCGCAATGATGCGCTCGCCGCGAAATGGGAAACCATCCGCAACGTCCGCCGCGTCGTGACCGGCGCGCTGGAAGTCGAACGCGCCGCCAAGCGGATCGGCTCGTCGCTGGAAGCCGCACCCGCGATCTACGTGGCCGACCGCGCGATGCTGGCCACGCTGTTCGACGTCGATCTCGCGGAGGTCTGCATCACCTCGAGCTATGAAGTGCAGGAAGGTGACGCACCCCCCGAGGCATTTCGCCTCGATGGCGTCGCCGGTGTCGCCGTGGTGGTGGAAAAAGCCACCGGCGCCAAATGCGCGCGCTCCTGGAAGATCCTGCCCACGGTCGGCGAAGACGCGGAATATCCCGATGTCTCGCCGCGCGACGCACAAGCGTTGCGGGAATGGAAGGCGCGTGGGGTGTCGGTGTGACCTCTCATCTCCGCTCCGGCGTGATCACGGCGCTGGTCGTGCTCGCGCTCGACCAACTGACAAAACTCTGGCTGCTGTTCATCTTCGACATCGCCCACAAGGGCGCGGTCAGCGTGACGCCGTTCTTCGATCTCGTGCTGGCGATGAATCCCGGGATCAGTTTTGGCTGGTTTCAGAACGATGGCGCGCTGGCCCAGATCGTGCTGCTGACCATCAAGGCGGTCGCGGTGATCGTGCTGGCGGTCTGGATGGCGCGCTCGCGCACTCTTCTAGCCACCCTGGCGCTGGGCCTGATCATCGGTGGCGCCATCGGCAACGCCATCGACCGCTTCGCCTATGGCGCGGTGGTCGATTTTGCCCTGTTTCACCTCCAGATCGGCGGAAACAGGTGGGAATGGTACGTGTTTAACCTTGCCGATGTGGCGATTGTTGCCGGTGTGGCGGCCCTATTGTATGATTCCCTGCTGGGGGTACCCGCCGTAAAAGCGCCCTGATCCCGGGCTGAATAGGACCCCTCCGAGCCTGCAAATTTGGGCAGACGCGGAGCAGTGGCCGACGGGGCCGCCCCCGCGGAATTGTTGAACAGGAACAGCGCTATGCGCATGACTGAAGCCAGGAATTGGTTGCAGCGGAACTCGAGCAGTGTGCCGGTGCGCGCGCTCAGGCTCGCTACTGTTGCGCTGGGCATCGGTCTGGTGATGAACGTCGGCGTCGCACGCGCCCAGGACGACGACGATGATGACGACAAGACCTTCGAGGAAAAGATCATCGGCAACATCATGGCCGGGATCGGCGCCACCAACATGGAAAACCGCGGCATCGACTACCGCGAGCGGTCGCCGCTGGTTGTGCCACCGAAGCTCGATCTGCCGCCGCCGGCTTCCACCTCGGCCGAGGTGAACGTGCCGAACTGGCCGAAGGATCCCGACGAGGCGCGCCGCAAGAAGGCGATCGCGGCCCGCAAGAAAGAGAAACCCAAGGATATCTACCAAACCGGCATGCCGCTCAGTCCGAGCGAACTCAATGTCGCCAGGACCGCGCCCGGGACATCCGGCGGCACGCGCGATTCCGAAAGTGCGTCGCCGGGCGCCGGCAGCGCCGCTCCGATGAGCCCGTCACAGCTTGGTTTCACCGGCGGCTTCATGAGCATGTTCCACGGCAACACCGCCGAGCAAGCGCCCTTCCAGGGCGAACCGACCCGGGATTCGCTGACCCAGCCGCCAGTCGGCTATCAGACACCGTCGCCGAATTACGCCTACGGCACCGGCCCCAAGGAATCGTTGTTCAAGGGCTTCGATCCCTACAATCAGGGCAGCCACTAAATATGGCCAATCGTTAAGCCGGTCTCTCGGCTTCGTGACGCTTAACGGCAGACGCGCGGTGTACGCTCGCCGCGATTTCATTCCGGACGCATGTGTTCGGGCCTCCAGATAGGTCACGATGCCCTCATATCGTTTTGCTGCTTGCCGTTTTGCTGCTTCGATCCTTGGTGCGCTGGCGCTCGCTGTTTTCGCTTCAGGCGCGACGGCACAGACCACCGTCACCTCCAATCCTCCCGCGACCTTCACGCTGTCCAACGGCCTGAAAGTCGTGGTGATCCCGGATCACCGCACCCCGGTGGTCACGCAGATGATCTGGTACAAGGTCGGCTCCGCCGACGAGACGCCGGGCAAATCGGGGCTAGCGCATTTTCTCGAACATCTGATGTTCAAGGGGACAGCCAAGCATCCGGCCGGCGAGTTTTCCAAGACAGTGCTGCGGATCGGCGGCAACGAGAACGCCTTCACCTCGACCGACTACACCGGCTATTTCCAGCGGGTGCCGCGCGACCAGCTCGGCACCATGATGGAATTCGAGGCCGATCGCATGACCGGCCTCGTCCTCAAGGACGAAAACGTGCTGCCCGAGCGCGACGTCGTGCTCGAGGAATACAACATGCGGGTCGCCAACAATCCGGAAGCCCGGCTGACCGAGCAGATCATGGCGGCGCTGTACCTCAATCATCCCTATGGCCGGCCGGTGATCGGCTGGCACCATGAAATCGAAAAACTCAACCGCGAGGACGCGCTCGCCTTCTACCGGCGCTTCTATGCGCCGAACAACGCCACGCTGGTGATCGCCGGCGACGTCGACTCCGCCGAAGTCCGCGCCCTGGCGGAGCGCACCTTCGGCGTGGTGGCGCCGCAGCCCGCGATCCCGGCGCAGCGCATCCGCCCGCAGGAGCCCGCTCCGATCGCGCCGCGCACGGTGACGTTCGCCGATCCGCGCGTCGAACAGCCCAAGATGACGCGCTATTATCTGGTGCCGTCGGCCACGACCGCTGCGCCCGGTGAAAGCGCAGCGCTCGACGTACTCGGACAGTTGATCGGCAGCGGCAGCAACTCCTACCTCTATCGCGCGCTGGTGGTCGACCAGCCGCTCGCCGTCAGCGCTGGCGCCGGCTATCAGGGCACCTCGCTCGACGATACCCAGTTCATGGTCTCGGTCTCGCCCAAGCCCGGCATCGGCTTCGCCCAGGTCGAGCAGGCGGTCGACCGCGTGATCGCGGAGGTCGCGCAAAACCCGGTGCCCGCGGAGGACCTCGAGCGCGTCAAGACCCAGTTGATCGCGGAGGCGATCTACGCCCAGGACAATCAGGCGACGCTGGCGCGCTGGTATGGCGCCGCATTGACCACCGGCCTTTCCATCGACGACATCCGCAGCTGGCCTGACCGCATCCGCGCCGTGACATCGGAACAGGTCCGCGCCGCCGCGCAAAAATGGCTCGACAAGAAGCGCTCGGTGACCGGCTATCTGATCAAGGACACGGCGCCGAAACGCGAGGAGAAGCGCTCGTGATCCGTCCGGTTGGTTTCACGCGGCGCGCCGCCCTGATGCTTGGCGCGGGCCTGGCGTTCGCGCCTTTCGCCCCGACGCCGTCGCGCGCCGCGGCCAAAATCCGGCGCCTGGTTTCGCCCGGCGGTCTCGAAGCCTGGTTCGTGCAGGACGCCACCGTGCCGCTGATCGCGATGGAATATGCGTTTGCCGGCGGCGCGTCGCAGGATCCATCCGGCAAGCCCGGCGTCGGCAATCTGGTCGGCGACCTGCTCGACGAGGGCTCCGGCGACCTGGATTCCAAGACCTTTCACGAACGGCTGGAGCGCCGCGCCATCCAGTTGAGCTTCGCTTCGTCGCGGGATCATTTCCGCGGCTCGCTGCGCATGCTCAAGGATACCAAAGACGAGGCGTTCGACCTGTTGCGGATGTCGCTGACCTCGCCGCATTTCGATAGCGAGGACGTCGAGCGCATCCGCTCCCAGGTGATGTCCAATTTGCAGAGCGACACCGCCAGCCCCTCGGCGTTGGCCGGCCGTAAGTTCCTCGAAATCGCCTATGGCAACCACCCCTATGGCCGGCCGTCGGACGGCACGCTGGCAAGCGTGCCGTCCATCACGGTCGCCGACCTGAGGGATTACGTCCATCACGTGCTGGCCAAAGACAGCTTGCGGATCGCCGTGGTCGGCGACGTCGACCCCGACACGCTCGGCAAATTGCTCGACCGCACCTTCGGCGGCCTGCCCGCCAAATCAAGCCTGACGCCTGTTCCCGACGTCGAAGCCGCGAAACCGCCGCAGCGCAATTTCATTCCGCTCGATGTGCCGCAGACCGTGGTGACCTTCGGCGGCCCCGGCATCAGGCGGCATGACCCGGACTTCATGGCGGCCTATGTCGTCAGCCATATTCTCGGCGGCGGCACGCTGTCCTCGCGGCTCTATCACGAGGTCCGCGAAAAGCGCGGACTGGCCTACTCGGTCTATGAATCGCTGTTGTGGATGGAGCACTCCGCGCTGTTCGTCGGCAATACCGGCACCCGCGCCGACCGCGCCGGCGAAACCGTGAACGCCATCGACAGGGAAGTCCGCCGCATGGCCGAGGACGGACCGACCCAACAGGAGCTCGACGAAGCAAAATCCTACCTCAAGGGGTCGCAGATGCTGGCGCTGGATACCTCCTCCAAGCTCGCCGCCGCGCTGCTGCAATACCAGCTCGACAAGTTGCCGATCGATTACATCGAGAAGCGCAACGCCATCGTCGATGCCGTGACGCTGGACCAGGCCAAGGCGGTTGCCAGGCGGATGTGGGGCCAGGGCCTGCTCACCGTGATCGTCGGCCGCGCCCCGCAAGCCGCCGCCCAGCCCGCGGCCGCGATCCCGCCGCCAACGGTGAAGGCGGATTGAGGGCTACAGGATCTCCACAATACAGACGTCCTCGTGAGGGCGCGCCTTGGCGCGCGTCTCGAAGGATGTGCTACATAACGATCCTTTCGAGGCTCGCCAGATTGACGGCGTATAGCGCCGTCAGCTCGCACCTCAGGATGACGCCTTCCCGGCGTCGCAAACGGTAGCACCATGCTGCGGATTTCCCGCGATATCCTGCTCGACGAAAACGACATCGAGATCGGCTTCGTGCGCGCCTCCGGCCCGGGCGGGCAGAACGTCAACAAGCTCTCGACCGCCGCGCAATTGCGTTTCGACACGCGCCGGATCGTGCTGGCGGACGACGTGCGCGCGCGGCTCGATCGGCTCGCCGGCCAGCGCATGACCAAGGACGGCGTCATCGTGATCCATGCCCAGCGCTTCCGCACCCAGGAGCGCAACCGCTCCGACGCGATCGACCGGCTGGTCGAATTGCTGCGCGAAGCTGCGATCCGGCCGACCCCGCGCCGGGCGACCAAGCCGACCTTCGGCTCGAAACAGCGGCGGCTGGAAGGCAAAAAGCGCCGCAGCGACATCAAGGCGCGGCGCGGTTCCGGCCGTTACGACGACTGAAAAACGGGGAGAGAGCGGCCTGGCCGTGCACCTCGCCCTCCCTTGATCCGGCAAAAGCCCCTAGATTGGGGCCCCTTTTCCACGAGTCGTACAAATCCATGCCCGTTCGCCAGCTTCCCGAACAGATCGTCAACCGCATCGCCGCCGGCGAAGTGGTCGAACGGCCCGCGAGCGTGGTCAAGGAACTGGTCGAGAACGCGATCGATGCCGGCGCCAGCCGGATCGATATCTTCACCGACGGTGGCGGCCGGCGGCGGATCGGCATCACCGACGACGGCGGCGGCATGACCGCGGCCGATCTCGCGCTGGCGGTGGATCGCCACGCCACTTCAAAACTCGACGACGAGGATCTGCTGCAAATCCGCACGCTGGGATTCCGCGGCGAGGCGCTGCCCTCGATCGGCGCGGTGGCGAAACTCGGCATCACCACGCGCCACGCCACCGAGCCGCACGCCTGGTCGTTGCAGGTCGAAGGCGGCGATAAATCACAGGTCATGCCGGCGGCGCTCGGCCATGGCACCCGCGTCGAAGTCAGCGACCTCTTTTACGCGACGCCGGCGCGACTGAAATTCCTCAAGACCGACCGCACCGAAGCCGAGGCGATCCGCGAGGTGGTGCGGCGGCTGGCAATGGCGCGGCCCGATGTGGCGTTCACACTCGCCGGTGAAGAGCGTATGCCGGTGACCTGGGCCGCGGCACTGCCGGGCGCGCCGGGCCGGCTGACGCGGCTCGGCGATATACTCGGCGCGGATTTTCGCATCTCCGCGATCGAGGTGCGCGCCGAACGCGACGGCGTTGTGGTCGAGGGCTTTGCCGCCGCGCCGTCGCTGACCCGCGCCAACGCGCTCGGGCAATATCTGTTCGTCAATGGCCGCCCGGTGCGCGACAAGCTGATCCTCGGCGCGGTGCGCGCCGCCTATTCGGACTATCTGCCGCGCGACCGCCATCCCGTGGTGGCGCTATTCGTCACGCTCGATCCGCAGGAGGTCGACGCCAATGTGCATCCGGCCAAGACCGAGGTGCGTTTCCGCAACGCCGGGCTGGTTCGCGCGCTGATCGTGCATGCGCTGAAGGAAGGCCTCGCGCGCGAAGGCAAGCGCACCGCCGCCAACAGCGATGGCGCGGCGATCTCGGCATTTCGTCCGTCTTTCTCGCCGCGCCCGGCCGTGTCAGGCAATTGGGATTGGCGGAGTTCACCGGCTTACCCGCAAGGTACTTCGCCGCGCGGACCGCTGTCGGCGTTCGAAAGTGCCGCAGCCAACGCCTTTGCCGAACCGGGACAGGCCGCGTTCGACGTCGGCGCACCGACCGCCGACGTGCGCTTCCAGGAGACACCGTCGGCCGATCTGCTCGACCGTCCGCTCGGCGCGGCGCGCACGCAGATCCACGAGACCTATATCGTGTCGCAGACCCGCGACGGCCTCGTGGTGGTGGACCAGCACGCCGCGCATGAACGCATCGTCTATGAAAAGCTCAAGGCGTCGCTTTCGAAGAACGGCGTGCAGCGGCAGATCCTGCTGATTCCGGAAATCGTCGAACTCGACGAAGCGACGGTGGAAAAGCTGATCGACCGCTCCGAGGAACTGGCGTCGTTCGGGCTCGCGATCGATTCCTTCGGCCCCGGCGCGGTCGCGGTGCGCGAGACGCCGTCGTTGCTCGGCAAGGCCAATGCCGGATCACTGCTGCGCGATCTCGCCGAGCACATGGAGGAATGGGACGAAGCGCTGCCGCTGGAGCGGCGGCTGATGCATGTCGCCGCCACCATGGCCTGCCACGGCTCGGTCCGCGCCGGCCGCCGCCTCAAGCCGGAAGAGATGAACGCGCTGCTGCGCGAAATGGAAGACACGCCGAATTCCGGCCAATGCAACCACGGCCGCCCGACCTATGTGGAATTGAAACTGAGCGACATCGAGAAGCTGTTCGGGCGGCGTTAGCGCAAACCACATCTGATGCCTCATGGTGAGGAGACGCATTAGCGCCGTCTCGAACCATGGGGCCCGAGCTGTGGCCATCCTTCAAGACGCGGCCAAGACGCCGCTCCTCTGGATGAGGGTCAAATCAAGCGAAGGAACGCGAACTCGGTATCGTCATACGCCCGGCGTTCCAGCTCTTCAAAACCTTCCGGCGCCGCGAACGCCGCGGCCTTGGCTTCCTCGACCACCAACAGCGCGCCCGGAGTCAGCCAGCCGCCGTCGCGCAGCGAGGCCAGGGCCTTTTCAGCGAGTTGTTTGCCGTAGGGCGGATCGAGCAGCACCAGCGAGAACGGCTCCATCGGATGCGCGGGACCGAGATCGGTGGCGTCGCGGCGATACACCTTTGTCACTCCGCCGAGGCCGAGCGCCTCGACATTATTGCGCAACAGTGCGCGCGCCTCGGCGCCGTTGTCGACGAACAGCGTGAACGCGGCCCCGCGCGACACCGCCTCGATGCCAAGCGCGCCGGTGCCGGCAAACAGGTCGAGCACCCGCGCGTCCGTGATCGGGTCGTCATAGGCGTGGATCAGGATGTTGAACACCGACTCGCGCAACCGGTCCGCGGTCGGGCGAATATCGCGCGACGACGGCGACGCCAGGTTGCGGCCCTTCAATCGTCCCCCGACGACACGCATTAGCCGAGCCTGCGTTGCTTCTCCGCTCCCCCTTGCGGGGCAGGGAGAAGAGCAACACTCTCAGTCGAGAAGAAAGTCACGCACATCGCAAGCCTACTCGTCGCGCGGCTTGAAATCGCGTTTGCCGTGATAGCCGCGCTGCGGACGGCGCGGCGGGCCGTAGCCATTGGCCTCCTGCTCGTTGCGCGCACGGGCTTCCTCGCTGCCGGTGCGTTGCACCAGCACGCGGCGGCCCTTGCGGTCGGCGATCAACGCGCTCTTGCCGGCCGGCTTGAACAGCTTCCTGCCGCGCGGCGCGGCCTCGGCCTCGCCACCGGCTGCGGCTTGGGCCTCTTCCTGGCCCGGCAATGGCCGGTTGAATTCCGCGCCCGCTAGCGCTGCGATCTTTTCGCCGAGCTGCTCGCGCAATACCCGCGTCTTGACCTCCTCGACCGCGCCTTCGGCCAATTCGGCCAACTGGAACGGGCCGTAGGAAATCCGGATCAGGCGGTTCACCTCGAGGCCGAGATGCGCCATCACGTTGCGCACTTCGCGGTTCTTGCCTTCGCGGATAGCAAACACCAGCCAGACATTGGCGCCCTGGTCGCGCTCCAGTGTCGCGTCGATCGAACCGTATTTGACGCCGTCGACCTCGACGCCCTTCTTCAGCTCATCGAGTTGCGCCTGGGTGACATCGCCATGGGCGCGCACCCGATAGCGGCGCAGCCACCCGGTGTCGGGCAATTCAAGCGCGCGCGCCAGCCCGCCGTCATTGGTCAGCAGCAACAGCCCCTCGGTATTGAAATCGAGCCGGCCGATCGAGATCAGCCGCGGCAGGCCTTCGGGCAGATTGTCGAACACCGTCGGCCGCCCTTCCGGGTCGGCATGGGTCGTCATCAACCCGCGCGGCTTGTGGAACAGAAACAGCCGGGTCCGTTCGCGCGGCGGCAACGGCTTGCCGTCGACGGTGATGGTGTCGTTGACGGTGACGTCGAGCGCCGGCGAATTGATGACGCGGCCGTTGACGCTGACGCGGCCCTGCACGATCCATTCCTCGGCATCGCGGCGCGAGGCCAGGCCCGCCCGCGACACCACCTTGGCGATGCGCTCGCCCGATTTCTTGACGCGCGGAGGCCGGGGTGCGTGGCGTTCTTCCGGCGCACGCTCGCGATAGGCGCCGCGGCCGCCGAACGCCGGGCGTTTTGCAAATACCTTGCTGTCGTCTTCATTGTCGCGCCGCGGACGATCCGTGGAGCGCCCCTCGTTACGCGGATGCTCCTGCCAGTCACTGCGCGCCTGGCGCGGCCGATCGTCGCGACCTTCACGCGGACGCGAAAACCGCGGACGTTCTTCGCCGCCGCGGTCGTCGCGCGGTTTGTCGAAACGGGGTTTGTCGAAACGCGGCTTGTCGAAACTGCGCGCGCCGTCGCGTGAGGCGCGGGAATCGCCGCCACGGTCATCGCGCTTCTGCCACGGCTTCGCATCGCTGCGGTCGCCGGCAAAATCCTTGCGCGGACCGCGATCCCCACGGTCGCCAAAATCCTTGCGCGGTCCGCGGTCCGGCGCGCCGCGTCCAAATTTCTTGTCGCCGCCGAATTTTCTTTCCGGACGATCGCCATCGCGGGACGGCCGGGCACGGTACGGGCGATCTCCCTGCGGGCGGTCGCCGTCTTTGCGAAAACCTTCGCCACGCGGCGTGTATGGCCGCTTCTCGCCGCCGCCTTCGCGCGGGGTATAAGGCCGCTTGTCGCCGAATTTCTTCTCGCCAAAGCGAGAGGCCGGACGGGCATCACGATCGCCGCGCGGGACGCGGTCGTCGCGCTTGAAGCTCGGGCGATCGCCGCGCGGCGTATAGGGACGCTTGTCGCCGCCCTGATCCTCGCGCGGGCGAAATTCGCGACGCGGCGGACGGTCGCCTTGCGGACGGTCGTCCCGGTTGAATCGTGGCGGCCGATCGCTTAAATCGCGGCGCGGCGGACGGCCGTCCTCGCGCTTGCCGGCATAAGGCTTACCGGCGCCGGAATAAGGCTTCTTGTCGTAGGATTTGGCGCGGTCGGGCTTTGCAGCATAAGGCTTTGCAGCATAAGGCTTGCGCTCGCCGCCGTCGCCCTTGTCGGCAAAGCCGCGCTTGGCGAATTTCTTGTCCGGCCCCCGCGCCGCGCCCGAACGGCCCTTGCTGCCACCGCCCGGCCGATCACGCCGGCCACGCGGGGAATCGTTGTTTTTGTCGTTGTCGCGGGGCATGAAGGGGGCTCATTTCAGGGCAGATGAAAATGCAAAGCGATCAGCATTGCGATAAGCGTGCTCCTTATGCGAGCCGCATTCTCACGCAAAACCGGTATCCACTTTTGCTGAAGCCGCATCTATTAGCAGAGTTATCCGGGCAATACGAGGCATGACAGCCCCTACTTTCATGGATTTGGCGCTGAAAGCGGCCGAAACCGCCGGAAAAGCCGGCGAAGTGCCGATCGGATGCGTGATCGTGCTTAACAACCGGGTGATCGCGACCGCCGGAAACCGCACTTTGACCGACCGCGATCCGACTGCACATGCCGAGATTTTGGCCATCCGGCAGGCCACCGCCGTGGCCGGCAGCGAGCGGCTGACCGAGTGCGACCTCTACGTCACCTTGGAGCCGTGCACGATGTGCGCCGGCGCAGTCTCGCTGGCGCGAATCCGCAGGCTCTATTACGGCGCCGCCGACCCCAAGGGCGGCGCGGTGGATTCCGGGGTGCGGTTCTTTGCGCAGCCGACCTGCCATCACGCGCCGGAAGTTTATTCGGCGGTCGGCGAGAACGAAGCCGCGACGCTGCTGCAGGAGTTTTTCAAGGCGCGGAGATAAGGAGCACCGTCATTGCAATGACGGATATCAACCCGCCGTAAAAAACTTCCTCAATAATCGCGCCGTCACGTCCGGATTTTCCTCCGGCAAGAAGTGTCCGGACTCGACCGGTGCGCCGGTGACGTTGGTCGCCCAGTTCTTCCAGATGTCGAGATGCGTCGTTGTTGCCGCGCTGGCGACGCCAACGTCGCCCCACAGCGCCAGCATCGGGATCGTGATCTTCTTGCCGGCATCGAGGTCGGCCTTGTCGATGTCGTAATCGGCGTAGGCGCCGGCGCGATAATCCTCGCACATCGCATGCACGCGGGAGGGATCGCGGAACGGCGCCAGATAATGCTCCAGCGCGCGCGGATCGAGCGACGTCAGGTCCTTCGTCCTGGTCTGGCTCGCCATCTTCTGTTTCAGGAAAAAATCCGGATTGCCGCCGATCAGGGTTTCCGGCAGCGGATAAGGCTGCGCCAGAAAGGTCCAGTGATAGATCTTCAGCGCGTAGAGCCGGTTCATCTTCTCCCAGTAATTATAGGTCGGCAGGATATCGAGCGTGGCAAGACGCGACAGCCGACCGGGGTGGTCGAGCGCCAGCCGATACGACACCCGGCCGCCGCGGTCATGGCCGGCGAGCGCGAAATGCACGTAGCCAAGCTGCTCCATCGCCTCGATTATTGTCTTTGCCATCGCGCGCTTGGTGTAGGGAATATGGTCCTTGTCGCTCTCGGGCATGTCGGACCAGCCATAGCCCGGCAGGTCGGCAATGATCAGCGTGAGTTTGTCGGCAAGCTGCGGCGCCACCTTGTGCCACATCACATGCGTCGACGAAAAACCATGCAGCAGCAATAGCGGCGGACCCTTGCCGCCAACGCGGGCAAAAATGCGCCCCGACGAGGTGTTGATCCATTTGGCTTCGTAACCCGGAAACAGATCGGCAAGATCGGGCATCGCTGGCACTCCCTGGCGGCGGCAATTGCTTTAAACATTGTTTGACGTTGCCGCTGGCCTGAAGCGGGTTTATGCCATCGATCAAGCGCAACCAACAACAACCAACCCGTGAGGAAGTGCCATGTCGATCGACTTCGAAGTCCCGGCCGAGGCCAAGGCGATCCGCGAAAAGGTCCGCCAATGGGTGCATGACGAATGCATCCCGGCGGAAAGGGAACTCGACAGCAAGCCGCTCGAGGAGGTGCTGGGCCGGCTACGCAAGAAGGCCCGCGCGCAGGGGCTGTGGTGCCCGTTCGTACCGAAGGAATATGGCGGCATGGGGCTCGGCCCGCTCGCCAACGCGCTGGTGCAGATGGAACTTGGCGAAAGCTCGCTTGGCGCGCTGTCGATGAACACGCAAGGGCCGGACGACGCCTCGATGATGACCATCCTCGAGCACGGCACCGAATACCAAAAGGAAAAATTCCTGAAGCCGCTGCTGAACGGCGACAAGCGCATCTGCTTTTCGATGACGGAAAAAGCCTCCGGCGCCGACGCCACCGGCATGCAGACCCGCGCGGTCAAGGACGGCAACGCGAACTACATCCTCAACGGCGAAAAGTGGTTCTCGTCGTCGGCCAGCGTCGCCGACATCGCGCTGGTGATGGCCAAGACCGATCCGGATGCGCCCAGGCACAAGCAGTTCTCGACCTTCATCGTCGAACTGCCGAACCCCGGATACAACATCAAGCGCAACGTCGCCAACATGGCGATCCACGGGCCGCACGACGACGTCCTGCACGGCGGTCATTCCGAGATCGAGATCAAGGATCTGAAAGTGCCGGCTGACAATCTGCTCGGCGGCGAAGGCAACGGTTTCAACATGGGCCAGCACCGCCTCGCCTATGGCCGTCTGCGCCACGGCATGCACAACGTGGCGAAGGCGCAGCGCGCGCTCGACATGGCGACGGCGCATGTGACCAAACGCTCGACCTTCGGGCAATTGCTGGCCGACCGCCAGGCGGTGCAGTTCATGCTCGCCGAATGCGCCAGCCAGCTTTATATCGGCCGGCTGATGCTGCTGCACATCGCCTACAAGGCGGAAAAGGGCATGGATTTGCGGCAGGAAAATTCCATAGCCAAAGTGTACCTGGCGCACATGGTGCATCACGTGATCGACACCGCGATCCAGCTGCACGGCGCGCTCGGCTTCAGCCAGGATACGCCGCTGGCGAAATGGTACACGCAGGTACGCTCGCAGCGGCTGGTCGACGGTCCGGACGAAGTACACAGATGGAAAATCGGCCGCAACGTCATCAAGGCGTTCCGCGAGCACGGCACCACGGCGAGCGCCGCGGGTGGGGATTTGATTTGAGGCGTCATTGCCGGGCTTGACCCGGCAATCCATCCTCTTGGAAAAGTGCTTCTCGTGAAGCGAGATGGATGCGCGGGTCAAGCCCGCGTATGACGGATAGAGCGCGCGGCGCGGCCGCTATCCGGCCTTCTCCCGCTTCACCGCCTGCCAGCCGATGTCGCGGCGGCAGAAGCCTTCGGGCCAATCGATCTTGTCGACGGCCTGATAGGCGCGGGCCTGCGCCTCGTGGACGGTCTTGCCGGTGGCGCAAATGTTCAGCACGCGGCCGCCATTGGCGCGAATCTGTCCGTCCTTCGACACCGTGCCGGCATGGAAGATCTCGACGCCCTCGACCCTGGCGGCGTCATCGAGCCCCCTGATCGCCGAGCCTTTGCCGTAGTCGCCGGGGTAACCCCTGGTCGCCATGATCACCGTGAGCGCGACCTCGTCGTACCAGCGCAGGCTGAAATGCGCGAGTCCGCCGTCGGCGCAGGCAATCAGCGCCGGCACGATGTCCGACATCATCCGCAGCATCAGCACCTGGGTTTCAGGATCGCCGAAGCGGGCGTTGTATTCGACGAGTTTTGGGCCGTCCTTCGTCACCATCACGCCGACAAACAGCACGCCCTTGTACGGTGTGCCCATCGCCTTTAGCGCACGCAAGGTCGGCATCACCATCCGTTCCATCACCTGCGCGCTGACGGCTTCCGTCATCACCGGCGCCGGCGAATACGCCCCCATGCCGCCGGTGTTCGGACCGGTGTCGCCGTCAAAGGCGCGCTTGTGATCCTGCGCGGTCGCAAGCGGCAGCGCATGCTCGCCGTCGCACAGAGCGAAGAACGACGCCTCTTCGCCTTCCATGAACTCCTCGATCACGACCTCGGCGCCGGCGCCGCCAAGACCGCCGCCGAACATCATGTCGACCGCGGCCAGCGCTTCGGCTTCCGTTATCGCGACCACGACGCCCTTGCCGGCGGCAAGGCCGTCGGCCTTGACCACGATCGGCGCGCCCTGCTTGCGGATATAGGCCTTCGCCGCTTCGGCTTCGGTGAAGTGCTGGTATTGCGCGGTCGGAATGTTATTGGCGCGGCACAGCGCCTTGGTGAAATTTTTCGAGCTTTCCAGCCGGCCCGCCGCCTTGGTCGGCCCGAACGCCTTGAAGCCGGCGGCATTGAGATCATCGACAATGCCCGCCGCGATCGGCGCGTCGGGGCCGACCACGACAAAATCGATCGCGTTGCGTTTGCAGAAATCGATCACCGCGGCATGATCGGCAATGTCGATCGCGACGCATTCAGCCTCGCGCGCGACACCGGCGTTGCCCGGTGCACACCACAGCTTGGTCAGCAGCGGAGAAGCCGCGATCTTCCACGCCAGCGCATGTTCGCGGCCGCCGGAACCGAGCAGGAGAATGTTCATGGGATGCAGCCGAGCCAAAAGTTGCCGCGCAAGGATGCAGGCGGTTTAGCACGGCACAGCTTGGGCGCAAAAGCACGCGGGCCTGGGTGTGGATATGTGCGCGTTACGGCTTTGGCCCCGAGGCGGTGATGATTTCCTGCAAGGTCGCGACATGGCGGGCGAACGCGCCCCGCCCGGCCGCGCTCGCGGTCACGGTGGTCTGCGGCTTCTTGCCGACAAAGGCCTTGTCGACCGCGACGTAACCCGCCCTCGACAGCGTCTCGATATGGGCGCCGAGATTGCCGTCGGTGGCGCCGGTCAGCTTTTTCAGCCGGGCGAATTCGAGCCCCGTGCCCGGCGGCAGCGCGTTCAGCGCCGCCATGATGCGCAGGCGCAGCGGCTGATGAATGACATCGTCGAGTTCGGCCATCGATCAGTCCCGGCGCATCCAGAGGCCGCCCAGAATGAGGCCGCCGCCATTGACCAGCGCCATCCATGGCTCGAACCAGGCGCCGATGAAGAAATAGCCGATCAGCGTCAACGCGACGACGCCGGCCCCGATCACGACAAACGCAAGCCCGAACCACAATCCGACGACGGTGTAGAGCAGCATGAAATAGATCGGCCAGAACGTTCCCAATTGCCGCGGCCCGAAATGGCCGAGCCAACTGGTGAACATTCCGAACCCGATGTAGAGCAGCAGCGCCGTCAGCATCCGGTAGTCGAACGAGCGAATGCCGGTACGCTGATAGTCCAGCGCGCTGAACAAGGACGATCCCGCGATGCCCGCGGCATAAACCGCGAGCCAGACGTAGCCCGCGTAACGGGGCCACTGGAACGAGCCGAGATTGCCCGCGAACACCAGCACGCCCCACAGGATCATGGTCAGGCTGGCGAGGTTGTAGATGGTCGATTGCCGGACGCGTTGGGCGATGTCGTTGATGTCGGAGAGCGCTTCGGAGGCTTCGCGGCTGTCGATCATGATCGTTTCCCCGTCAATCCGTCTGGCTGCCAAACTCCCGCGTCACCGCCTAGCTCCCCGCCATTCCGCGCGTGGCGACGTCGTCGGCGATGGCGGTCACCGCCTTCGGCGCGGTGACGATGCCCATGTGATTGACGCCGTCGATCAGCTTGACGTCGATCGCAGGCGTAATGCCGCGCACCGCTTCCGCGTATTTGTCGGCCAGCATCAATTCGTCGTCGGCGCCCGCATAGATCGTCATCGGATGCGTCGCGGCTGAGAAATCGCCACGATAATCCGGATGATTGGCGAAGTTGCGCATCAGGCGATAGCTATAGCTGCCGGTCAGTATCTTTTCCGAATTCGGCGGTACCGCGAACGCGAGCGCCGGCAGCGAATCGCAGCAATCGATGCCGATCCGGCCCAGCATCGCGATTCCGATGAAGCGCGGAATGTCGGCGTTGGCCCAGCCGCCGGATTTCGGCCGGTTGGTCGGCGCGTTGTAGCCGAGATAGGGCGCGAGCAGCACGGTGCGCGCGAACAGGTTCTGGATCGGCGAGGCCGCGACCCGCAATGCAAAGCCGCCGCCCGCGGAATGGCCGATCAGGGTCAGCGGCACGTCCGGATTGGCCTTGCGCACCACCGCGACGAAATCGGCGAGATCATCCTCGAGCTGGCCGAGATAGCCGATGTCGCCACGCGTTCCCGACACGCCGTGGCCGCGGATATCGACCGCCCAGGTCTCGACGCCGCGCGCCGCGAGCGCCGCCGACAACAAATGATTGCGGGTTCCGCTCGAGCCGGCCGAGCCGTGGACCACGATGGCCGCGCGTCCGGTCGCAGGACCGGCCGGCACATAATGCCGGAAGCCGAGCGTGGTGCCGTCACGCGCCTGGAACCGCTCGATTGGCGGTAGCGTGCTCGTGTCGATGCTGTCCCGGCCGTCCGAGATGGAATGAAGCTCTGGGGGCGGCGACAGCGGCGTCGCGATCAGGGCAGTGAATGCCAGCGCAACCGCGCCGACGGCGCAGAGCAGCCATTTCAGGGCGCTGAAGGACCCGCGTAACAGCCATTTCGACATGATCTTTTCCTCCTGAAAATGCGACAAACTATCTTTAATAGAGAGCTCTGTATCACAGAGTATATGGAACGGCAAGAGGCCCCGAAACCTGCGATTTGCGGTGGCAACCGAAATCCCTACCTTGTGCGCGACGGTAAAAAGGCCGATTCGATCCCCGACATGCCCGCACCCGACATCCTGCTCAACGCACCAGAATTCACCGTCTCGGAGCTGTCCTCCGCGCTGAAGCGGACGGTCGAGGACACCTATGGCCATGTCCGGGTGCGCGGCGAAATCTCCGGCTTTCGCGGCCCGCACTCCTCCGGCCATTGCTATTTCGCGCTGAAGGACGAGAGCGCCAAGATTGAGGCGGTGATCTGGAAGGGCGTGCACGGCCGGATGCGCTTCAAGCCGCAGGAAGGCCTCGAGATCATCGCCACCGGCAAGCTCACGACGTATCCCGGCTCGTCGAAATACCAGATCGTCATCGAGGCGATCGAGCCCGCCGGGATCGGCGCGCTGATGGCGCTGATGGAAGAGCGCAAGAAGAAGCTCGGCGCCGAAGGCCTGTTCGACGAGGCGCGCAAGCAGCTGCTGCCGTGGCTGCCGGAAGTGATCGGCGTGGTTACCTCGCCGACCGGCGCCGTGATCCGCGACATCCTGCACCGGCTGGAGGACCGCTTTCCGCGCCGCGTATTGGTGTGGCCGGTGAAGGTGCAGGGCGAAGGTTCCGCTGAACAGGTCGCGGCGGCGATCCGCGGCTTCAACGTGCTGCCGGAGCAGGGCAAGATTCCACGGCCGGACGTGCTGATCGTCGCGCGCGGCGGCGGCTCGCTGGAGGATCTCTGGTCGTTCAACGAGGAGATCGTGGTTCGCGCCGCCGCGGAAAGCATGATCCCGCTGATCTCCGCGGTCGGTCACGAGACCGACATCACGCTGATCGATTTCGCCGCCGACAAGCGCGCGCCGACGCCGACGGCCGCTGCCGAAATGGCGGTCCCCGTGCGCAGCGAATTGCTGGTCGAGGTGTCGACGCTGGCGCGCCGCGTCATGGTGTGCTGGCAGCGCGCGCAGGAAGGCCGCCGCAACGAGTTGCGCGCCGCCGCGCGGGCGTTGCCCGCGGCGGGCGACCTGTTGGAGATCCCGCGGCAGCGACTCGATGGCGCCGCCGGCGCCCTGCCCCGCGCGCTGAAAGCCAACACGCATGCGCATTTCCGCCGCTTTGCGAGCACGAGCGGCAGGCTGACGATGCGGGTGCTGCACGGGCAGATCGTACAAGCCAAACAACGCCTGACCGCATCCGGCCAGCGGCTGGTCAATTCCGCGAGGTCGCTGTTGCGGCATCGCAGGGATCGCTACGCCGGGCTTGAGATCCGGCTCAAAACCTCGAAACTGTCGAACGCGCAGGCGCAGCGCCACATCATCGCGCGCGACCGCGAACGGGCGCAGCGCCTCGCCGAGCGCGCCCGCCGCGCGCTGCTGACGACCCTGCAGCGGCATCAAGCCCGCATCGCCCATTCCGGTCAGTTGTTGGCCGCCTTGTCCTATCGCAGCGTGCTGACCCGCGGTTTTGCCCTGGTGCGCGATGAACAGGGACATCCGCTGCACGCCGCCGCCGCGATCGGACCGGGCGCGCATCTGTCGATCGAATTTTCCGACGGCCGCGTCGGCGCGGTCGCGGATGCAGATCGCGCGCCGGCGACACGGCCCGCAAAACCGGTCGCGACCGAGCCGAAAGAACAAACCAAAACGGTTGCGGCCAAGCGCATCGTCAAGCCGGTGGACCAGGGCAGTTTGTTTTAGTTTGCGTCATTCGGGGGGCGCGTAGCGCGAACTATGATGCGCAATTGCGCATCTGAGAATCCATACGCCCTGCAACAATGATTACGTGCTGACGGAATCTCGTACTGGATACGAGCACGGGGGTATGGATTCCGGACAGCCGCTACGCGGCTTGCGGAATGACGAGCACCCTCACCTGGCCAGCCACTCCGCGACGAGCTTTTGCGAATCCGTGCGAGCTTCGGGGTCTGAGCCGAGATGGCCGCGGTCGGGCGCCGCGGCGTCCGCCGTTCCGGCCAGCGCACGCAGCGGCAGATTGGCGCGGTCGAAATCGTGATAGGCGCCGGGGTAGACCACGATCCGCACCAGTGCGCTGCGGCCGCGCGCGCCCTCGATCATCTGGCGGCAGGCCGGCGGCGAACTGACGTCGTCCTTAGCGCCGATCAAGAGCAGCGTCGGCACCCGTGCACTCCAGCCGAGCCCGGACGAGATGCGGCAGTCGGGGTAGAACGCGATCGCCGAGCGGAAATCGGGCCCGGTGTTATGCGACAATTGCGGCCGCACCGCCCACAATAACGCGCTGGCGCCGTTCGCCCATCCGAGCAGGCTGACGCGGTCATGCGCAACCCAGCTCTGCTGCGCCAGCCATTGCCGCGCCGCCATGATGTCGGCGACGCGCTCGCGGCTCGCCCGCACGCGGCGCTCCTTGACCCGGCATTGCGGGCCGAGTTCACGCGAGCCGTAGCTGTCCGGCAGCAGCACCGCGCTGCCCTGCTTCAGCAACTGCTCGGCCCAGTCGCGATAGCGCGGCTGCACCGCTTCGGAATGGCCGCCCAGTCCGCCGCAGGCGTGCAGGCCGATCACGACCGGAAACGGGCCGTCGCCCTCGGGCTTGTAGAGTTGCGCGTGCAGGGTTTCCTTGCCGGAGGGGATATCGACCTCGTGCGGCGCCGGCGCTTGCCCGGCCGCGGAAGCGGTCCGCACCGCAAAACCCATCGCAGAGGTCACGGCAAACAGCGTCAGGAAGGCGATTGCTGACAGAAGGCGCATCGGGTTTGCCGGGTCATGAGGGTGCTCGAAAAGGCAGCGCTCCATCGGCAAACGCTACCATGCGCCCGAGGATACGCCCAAGCCTGCAAATCATCACAAGTCGGTGGTTTCACGGGCGGACATCGAGACTTATTTATGATAGACATCAACGCAAATCTTCTCTTCCGGTCCGCGGCGGCCGGAACAGCCGGAGTTCAATCGTGCTGAATAAATTCGGTCCCTCGGGCCATGGCGAAGCGCAGGTGCAATATCTCGACGGCGATTTCCGCGTGATCTCGCCGGGAACCTATGTGCGCTGCGCGATGACGGACGCGCGCATTCCGCTCGACGAATTGAAATACTGGAGCGTCGATTTGCAGGAGGCCTACAGTGTCCCGACCGCGGTGCTGCAGCGGCATTTTCCGGGCGCGCTGAAGACACAGGGTTGATCGGGCTTGATCGGGCGGATAAGCCCAACGGGTCCGCGCGAAGCGCGGCCCGATGACAGCTCCGGCGTAATCCGCCGAAGCACCGATTGGAAATGATGGGTTACGGCTATCACGTAACCCGCTCTACGAAAATTTCTTCTCGCGCGCCCTGAACAACCATCCCGATACGAGTTTTCGCAAAGCCGCAGCGTCGTCAAATTCCAGCGTGACCGCGAACGGCACGATCTCGCCGGCCTGCCCTTCGCCGCCGCGCAGCCGCGCCAGATCCTTTTCCGTCGTCACCAGGGTCAGTCCATCGCGGCGCGCTTCCGCGACCAGCGCCGCGATCTCTCTTTGCGAAAACGGATGATGATCGGCAAACGCCCGCTCGCCCGCGACATCGATGCCAGCGTCGCGCAGCGTCCGGAAGAACCGGCCGGGGTCGCCGATCCCGGCAAACGCCAGCACGCGGTTGCCACTGAGCGCGGCGAGCGACGCCGCAGTCGGCTTGAGATGCGCTCGTAATACCTGCTTGCCGCGTTCGACGATCTTAGCGGTAACCGTGGCCGCCGCGCTTCCACTCCCGATCACGACTAGCGCGTCGGTGCGGTCAAGCTGCGGTCTTAACGGCGCGCGCAGCGGACCGGCGGGAAACACACAGGCATTGCCGAGGCCGCGCTCGCTGTCGATCACGATCAGCGAGGCATCCTTGGCGATCGCGGGATTCTGAAAGCCGTCGTCCATCAGGATCACGGTGGCGCCTTGCGAACGCGCCAGCGCGACGCCGTCGACGCGGTTGCGCGCGATCACCACCGGCACCGTCAGCGCGAGCATCAGCGGCTCGTCGCCGACATTGGCCGCGATATGTTTGGCGGGATCGACCCTGACCGGGCCCTGCCATTTGCCGCCATAGCCGCGGCTGAGCACCACCGGCGTCTCGCCCAGCTCGCGCAACAGTTTGGTCAGCGCCAGCACGGTCGGGGTCTTGCCGGCGCCGCCGGTGTGATAATTGCCGACGCAGAGCACGGGAATGCCGGCATCGAAGCCGCGGCTACGCATCCGTACTCCCGCGACCAGGCCGTAGACGGCGCCCAGCGGCGCTAGTAATCGCGATGTCAGGGATGGCGGCCGATACCAGAAGGCCGGCTCACGCACTGGCCGCTCCCATTTCGAGCCGCAACTGCAACAGATACGGTTCGAGCGCGGCCATGGTGCGCTCCAGCGCGCCGCCGAGCTGCTCGACCACGCGGGTCGACGCCGCCACCGAAAGCTCGCGCGCGGCGGGATCGGCCAGCAATCGCCCGAGCTGCTTTACCAGCGCTTCGTGGTTTTCGGCGACCCGGGCGCCGCCCGCCTTGTCGAGCGCTTCATAGACGTCGGAGAAATTGAAGACGTGGGGACCGTGCACGATCGAGGCCCCGAGCTTGACCGCCTCGATCGGATTCTGTCCGCCATGGGGAACCAGCGAACCTCCCATGAACACGATCGGCGCCAGCCGGTAGAACAGGCCGAGTTCGCCCATGGTGTCGGCGATATAAATGTCGGTCGTAGCCGTCGGCAGTTCCTCATGCGAACGCAGGCTGACGCGCAGGCCCGTGGCCCCGACGGTGCGCGCGACGGTCGCGCCGCGGGCGGGATGCCGCGGCACCACCACGCTGAGCAGTGACGGAAACACGCCGGCCAGCGCCCGGTGGGCGTCGACCAGCATGTCTTCCTCGCCCGGATGGGTCGAGGCCGCCACGATGATCGGCCGGCCGCGGGTCACCGACATCAGCCGCTCCAGCTTGGCGGCGTCGGCCGGCGGCGCCGGAACGTCGAGCTTCAGATTGCCCGTGGTGATGACGTTGCGGCTGCCCAGCGCCGCGAAACGCTCGGCATCGACCTGCGATTGCGCCATGCAGATATCGAAACGGCCGAGCAGCGCGGAGATCGTGGTATTGAGCCGGCGCCAGCGCGGGAATGAACGATGCGACATCCGGCCGTTGATCAGCACCATCGGCAGCCGCCGCGCCGCGCTCGACAGAATGAGGTTCGGCCACAAATCCGACTCGATGAACAGCGCCAGCGAAGGCCGCCAGTGATCGAGGAAGCGCGCGACGTAACGCGGAGAATCATAAGGCACATATTGATGGATGACATCGGCGGGAAAGCGCTTGGCGACGATCGCCGCCGACGTCACCGTACCCGAAGTGAGCAGGATGCGGATATTCAGTTCGCGCAATCTCTCGATCAGCGCGGCCGCCGCCAGCACTTCGCCGACGCTGGCGCCGTGGATCCAGACCAGCGGCCCGTTCGGCCTGACGTCGTCGCTGACGCCGCGACGCTCGCCGACCCGCGCCGGGTCTTCCTTGCCCTGCTTCAGCCGCCGCTTGATCAGCGCCGGCGCCAGCGGCACCGCCGCGGCCGAGAGCCGCTGGTAAAGCCGCAAGGTCATCGGCAGCGAACTAGCCATGAGCCGCCTCGATGCCCGCCTGTTCACCCGCCGCTTCCGGACGGCCGATTTTGGCATAGGCCGCGCGGGTAGCTCGGTTCAGGCCGGTCTCGAGTTGAACGCGCAACTTTTCCATGGTTTCGGCATCGGCGTCCGGCGGCACCAACATCACTTCGCTGGCGACCAGCGCGCCGCGCCCAAACGGCAGATTGATGGTGGTGCGGTCCCAGTTATCAAGGCGAATGAAGCGGCTGGTCGCCATCGCGAATGGCACGATCGGCCGCCCGGTCTCGCGCGCCAGCATGATGACGCCGAGGCCTGCGACGCGCGAGCGCTTCGGCACGTCCGCCGTCAGGGCCATGTTATAGCCGTCCTGAAGCGCGCGCACCATTTCCATGAACGCGCCGACGCCGCCCTTGCGGCTGAAGGCTGAACCGTGATCACCGGAGCCGCGAATGGTTTCGATGCCGAGCCGCTCGGCCGCGAGCGCGTTGAACTCGCCATCGCGGTGCAGCGAAATCAGCACCTTGGCGCGCTGGTCCGGCCGGGTCTTGATGAAGGGCGTTAGAAAATGCTGGCCGTGCCAGAACACCAGGATTGCCGGCATGCGCGGCTCGACCTGGGCATAGACGTCCGGCGGATCGATACTGAAGCGGTTGGTGCGCCACACCAGCCGCAAAAATTCAGCCGCGAGGAAGCCCGCGGCGCGCTGAAACCAGCTGCTGCGCAGCGCATTGCGAAGCAGTCGTTTCAATGGATGGACTCAGTGATCATGCTTCGGATCAGACTTGGGATCTTGGCCGGGATCGAGCAGCCGGTGGAGATGGACCACGAAATAGCGCATCTGGGCGTTGTCCACGGTCTGCTGCGACTTCGCCTTCCAGGCCGCATGCGCGGTCGCGTAGTTGGGAAACACGCCGACGATTTCCACCTGGTCGAGATCCTTGAAGGTGTTGTGCTCGAGATCGGTCAGTTCACCGCCGATGACGAGATGAAGCAGTTGCGGCTGGGCGCTGTCTGGCATGATTGTTCTTCCTCATGTGTGCCCGGCAAAGCAGGATAAGGCAGCGGCGATAATTTCACGGCAGCGGATGACGGCGGAAGTGTTCGACAATATCAGCATGACGATCGCGCCCCGCCGCCACCAGCACCCCGTGAATCACCTCGCGGCGATTGTACAGGATAGTGTCCCCCGACAACGCGGTCATGTTACCATTCGCTTCCTGCACGATCAAATTGGCCGCGGCAAGGTCCCAGTCGCGGCTCTGGCCGCCGGCAAAGGCCGCATCAAGCCGTCCCTCGGCGACCCGGCACAACCGCAACGCCAGCGATCCGATCCGGGGATAGAGCGAAATCTCGCCCGGCCCGCGATGCAACCGCTCGACCAGCGGCTTTGGGCCGGCGATGCGCGGGAAATCCAGCTCGGTGCCCGAGGTCGCGTGCACGGATTTTTCATTGAGCGTGGCGCCCTCACCGCGCGCCGCGAAGAAGAACTCGTCGGTGACCGGCGCGAACACCGCCGCCAGCACCGGCGAGGCGCCTTCGACCAGCGCAACGCTGACGCACCAGTCTTCACGGCCGGCAAGATAGGCCCGGGTGCCGTCGATCGGATCGACGATCCAGGTCAGCTTCTTGCCGAGCCGCGCCTCGTCGTCGACGCTTTCTTCCGACAGCCAGCCATAATCCGGCGTCGCCGAGCGCAATCGTTTTTCCAGGAGGTCGTTGACCGCGATATCGGCTTCCGACACCGGCGAGGATGCGCCCTTGGTCCAGTTCTTCAGCTCGGTGCGGAACATCGAACGCGCCAGCGCGCCGGCTTCGCGCACGGCGCCGGTCAACAGCGCAGAGTCGTGCGTAAGAGTTTCGCGGAACAGGGAATGCGGGTGCACGCTGCCGGCGTTAGCGTCCGCCAAGCGTCAATCCCTCGATGCGCAGCGTCGGCGCGTTGACGCCGTAACGAAATTCAAGGTCGTTGGCCGGCACCAGCGATTTGAAGATATCGAACAGATGGCCCGCGATCGTCACCTCGCTCACCGCATAGGTGATCTCGCCGTTTTCGATCCAGAAGCCGGAGGCGCCGCGGCTGTAGTCGCCGGTGACGCCGTTGACGCCGGACCCGATCAGATCGGTGACGTAAAATCCCTGCTTGATGTCGGACATCAGTTCTTTCGGCGACGCCTGGCCTGCTTCCATATGCAAGTTATACGAGCCCGGCGACGGCGACGACGACACGCCGCGCTGGGCGTGACCGGTGGTGACCATGCCCAGTTCGCGCGCGGTCGCGGAGTCCAGCACCCAGGAGGTCAGCACGCCCTCGTCGATGATCGCGAGTTTTTTCACCTTGACGCCTTCGGCGTCGAAGGTCTGCGAGCGCAGGCCGCGCACCCGCAGGGGATCGTCGATGATGCGGATGTTCTTGGCGAATAATTGCTGGCCGAGACGGTCTTTCAGGAAGCTCGTCTTGCGCGCGATCGAGGCGCCGTTCGCCGCGCCGACCAGATGGCCGACGATCGATCCGGACACCCGGGGATCGAACACCACCGGCACCTTGCAGGTCTCGACCTTGCGCGGATTGGCGCGCGCCACGGTGCGCTCGCCGGCGCGGCGGCCGACGCTTTCCGGCGACTCCAGATCGGAACCGTGGGGTGCTACGGTGTAATCATAGTCGCGCTCCATGCCGGTGCCGTCGCCGGAGATCGCCGTCATCGAGATGCTCTGGCTCGAGCGCAGATAGGAGCCGTGGAAGCCGGTGGAGGTGACCAGCACCATGCCGCCGATTCCAGTCGAGGCCGAACCGCCGCCGGATTTGGTCACGCCCTTGACCGCGAGGCCCGCCGCTTCGGCCGCCATCGCGCGACGCTCGAGTTCCGCGGTCGAGGGAACCTTGGGATCCAGCAGATCGAGATCGGGGAAATCCTTTGCCAGCAACGCCGGATCGGCGAGGCCGACATATTTGTCGTCGGGCGCGACCTTGGCCATCGCCACCGCGCGCTCGGCCAGCCGGGCGATGCCGTCGCCGCTGACGTCGTTGGTCGACACCACCGCCTGGCGCTGGCCTACCAGCACGCGCAATCCGACGTCGTCGCCTTCCGAACGCTCGGACTCCTCGACCCGGCCGTCGCGCACCTCGACGCCTTGCGACACGCCGCGCACCGCGACCGCGTCGGCGGCGTCGGCGCCCGCGCGTTTGGCCGCCTCCACCAGCCGCTGCGCCAGCGTCGAGAGCGCTGATTGATCGAACAGACCGGAGGTTGGATCGGATGAAAGCGGCGACGCCTGCGATGGTGAAGAGATCACGAACAAATTTCCCGGGATTGAAACGATGTGAAAACGGCAGCGGCGCAAATCGGCTGAGCCATCAGATGTGCTGGATTCACAGGGATTTCAAGCGTTTTCGTGCCTCGAAAGCATAAGATTTTCAGGCGCGCCGCAAGGTCCCGTCAATCATGCGCGCCAAGGTCTTGTCAATCATGCCGCCGGGTCACGCCGGATTAACCAGCCTTTTTAAGCCGAAACGGCCACGGCTCTGGCATGCTCTCACCCATCGACCGGGAACATAATCCCGGCGGGGAGACTAAGGCCGTGAGGCGTCAAACATCAACAAGCGGGATCAATCCCGCCGGGTCGAGCCGCGCATTGCGGCTCGACCCTCTTTCCCTGCCCGTCCGCTTCGACGCGCACGACACCCGTGCCGACGGCGGTATCAGGCATATCGAACTTGATCGCGAACGCGTCGTGCTGCGCCGTGCCCTGCATGGCATGCAGATGGCGATCAACGTTCGCGTCAGCGATTTTCTCGGCGTGGCGCTGCGCGGCATCGACGATGCCCAGATGCTGGTGCTGGCGCATCGCGATCCGTCATTGAGTGTACCGCTCTGCGTCAGCTCCGACGCGGAGGAGATAGCCTCCGCCTGGCAGATGTGGAGCGAGATCTTTTCGCTGCCGCTGCTGACGGAAGACAGCGCGCGCGAGCCTGCCGCGCGGCGCCGGCGTCACAACGCCATCCGGGCGCGGCGTCCGAAATTTCTGGTGCGGCGGCGCGGCGGCGACCTGCTCAACCCCGCGAATATTCACCAGGGCGAACGCGAGATCATCGCGCGGCACTAAGAGAGACGAGACGGCGTAAGCGCCGTCAGCCCGCCCGCATCACCGCGTCGACCAACAATCCCGCAAACAGCAACAGCCCGGCGTCGCGGTTGGATTTGAAGATCCGCAGGCACAGCGCCGGATCGGAAATATCGAGTCGCACAATTTGCCAAACGAGATGCGCGGCGAACGCGGCGAGCCCGATCGCGGCCGGCCAGCGAGCGCCGCAAAGCTCAAGCGCGATGCCGATCAAAATCACCGCCGCTGCGTAGAACGCGATCAGCGCCGGCCGGGTGCGCGCGCCGAACAGCAGCGCGGTCGATTTGATCCCGATCAGCGCGTCGTCCTCGGCGTCTTGATGCGCGTAAATCGTATCGTAGCCGATCACCCAGGCGATCGAGCCGGCATAGAGCCAGAGCGCCGCGGGACCGATCCGAGCGAGCATCACGGCAAATCCCATCAGCGCGCCCCAGGAGAAGGCGAGCCCCAGCACGACCTGCGGCCACCAGGTGATCCGCTTCATGAACGGATAGATCGCAACGATGAGCAGCGAGGCGATGCCGGTTGCGATGGCAAAACGGTTGAATTGCAGCAGCACGATGAGGCCGATCAAAGCCTGCGCCACCAGAAAAACGCTGGCCTGCGTCACGCTGACCTGACCGGCGGGAATCGGCCGCAAGCGTGTCCGCTCGACTTTGGCGTCGAGATCGCGATCGGTGATGTCGTTCCAGGTGCAGCCGGCGCCGCGCATCACGAAGGCGCCGACGAAAAACAGCACGATGACCAGCGGCAACCGGCTGATATCGCCGGCGACGCCTGAAGCCAGCGCCGCCGACCACCAGCATGGCATCAGCAGCAGCCAGGATCCGATCGGCCGGTCGAACCGCGCCAGCCGCAGATAAGGCCGCGACCACGTCGGCGCGCGGGTGTCGACCCAGTTGCCGGTGGCATCAGCAACGCGGGCGGCCACGCCACTCATTTGCTGTCAGTTTCCCGTTGGCGAAATTTGCCGCGCGCGGTCCGCGAATTTCAAATCGCGCGCACCGCCAGTTCCGGTCATCGCGACAACACGTTGCCGTTCAGCGTGTCGAAGGTGCTGCCGCCCTTCTTGGTCGGGGTCGCTTCGGGCAGCGCCGTTGACGAGCCCAGCATATCGCTCAGGCTCGGACCGGCCGGTCGCGCCTGGGCCTGCTGCGCCACGCCGCAGACCTTCTCGGTCATCATCTCGGTGTTCTTGTGGCCCTTCTTCAACTGATCGGCCACCTGCGGCGGAATCCCGCACTTGGTGCTGTGGCCCTCGATGAAGGAGATCATCTTGCTTTCGGCGATGCCGTAGTTCTTGATCAGCCCGCAGGCTTCCTGGGCGTTGGCGTGCCGGTCGCTCGCCGCCTTGAGCAGCTTGCCCTTTTTCTCGGCGTCGGCGCGCAGCGGCATGAATTCCTTCATGCACTCGGCCGGCGGGGCGCCGCCCGGCGTCGGCGGCGCCGGCGGCCCGCCAAATCCGGCGCCGGTGATCGGGGCTGCGCCATTGACCGGAAACGAACTGCGCACCGGCGCCGAACCGTTGACCGGCGGGAAGGCGGGATCATTCGCGGCAGCGGGCCCGCGCACCGGCGGAAATGCCGGGTCGTTGACGGTACCGGTCCCGCGCACCGGCGGGAATGCCGGATCGTTGGTCGTGCCAGCGGCCCCTTGCGCGGGCGCGGGCGCCGCCCGGGCGCCATTGGGCAGCGGCGCGGGAAACGCGCCTTGCGCCAGCGCCTGACCGGCAAATCCCGTAACATGGGCAGTAACGAGGGCCACGGCGAGCGGCACTATCAAGCGGCGGATGATCAAGGTTGCTCCTGCTGGCAAGGTCCGATGATCCCCTCACGTCCTTCCCGATGAGAAGGACCGAATTCCGATGGGGCTATTTACGATTCCTGCCGGCGCTTAACAACCTGCGGAATTTGGCAACAGCGCGGCGTAGCGCCGCGCCAGGCGGCAATAATTACACGAATTCCGGGTCTTAACGCTGTTCCAAGGGCTGCTTTGGAACTGACGAAGTCAAGCAGCGGGCCGGCTTTGCCTCCGCGCCCGCTCTAAATTATGGAATAAGGGCAGGACCTTATCGCGAAGCCGCCTTCGGTCTTGCCGGCGCCAGCGCGGCGCATGGCGGCTTTTCGGATTGGAACAGATGCCCGAGTTCGACTTTCGCAGCCCGCGCCTGTTCATCGACGCTAGCCTCTCGGCAGGCGCAACGGTCGAACTCGAGCGCAATCAGAGCAACTATCTCGGCAATGTGCTGCGACTGAACACCGGCGACACCGTGCTGGTGTTCAACGGCCGCGACGGCGAATGGCAGGCGTCGATTATGGGGCGCAAGCGGCCGGACAGCCTGACCATCCAAAGCCGGACCCGGCCGCAGGATCGCCTGCCCGACGTAGCTTACGTCTTTGCGCCGCTGAAACATGCACGGCTCGATTACATGGTGCAGAAGGCAGTCGAGATGGGCGCATCAAGACTGCAGCCGGTGCTGACACGTTTTACCCAGGTCTCCCGCGTCAACAGCGAGCGGATGCGCGCCAATGCGATCGAGGCCGCCGAGCAATGCGGCATCCTTTCTCTCGCAGCCATCGCCGAGCCGATGCCGCTCGAACGCTATCTGGACCAGCGCGAGTCGCACAGATTGTTGGTGTTCTGCGACGAGGCCGCCGATGTCGCCGATCCCCTCCACGCGCTGCACGGCGAACGCGAGCGGGCCGGCGGGATCGACATCCTGATCGGTCCGGAGGGCGGCTTTGCCGAGGAGGAACGCGCCATCCTGCTGCGCCAGCCGCGCACGTTAAGGCTTTCGCTGGGACCGCGGGTGCTGCGCGCCGACACCGCCGCCGTCGCCGCGCTGGCGCTGGTGCAGGCGGCGCTGGGCGACTGGACCAGATCGGCCCTTTAGATCGTTAAGACACCCGGGATGGCCGGCGCGTCCGGGATAGCTACGCATCCGGGATAGCTAACCGCATCCGGGATAGCTAACCGCATCCGGGATCGTTAAGGCATCCAGCCGATCCCTGTCGAAACCCCGCCCCGGCCATGCTAAGGCCTGCGCCAGATCACCCAAAACCCGGGTTTCCGGACAATTGGACGCCGAAATGACCTCGAATACCGCGGGAACTGCCAAGTGGGCGGATGCGTTGCTGCTGTCGTTCGCGCAGGCCGGCTATCTGCGCGCCGAACCCGCTATCCTGCAGCCGGCCGAGCCGTTCCTCGACCTTTCCGGCGAGGACATCCGCAAAAGCCTTTACCTCACCACCGACGCCAATGGCGAGGAACTGTGCCTGCGTCCCGATCTGACCATCCCGGTGGCGCGCGACTACCTCGTCTCTGCCAAGGCCGGCAAACCCGCAGGCTTCAGCTATCTCGGACCGGTGTTCCGTTTTCGCGGCGGCCGGCCGAGCGAGTTCCTACAGGCCGGGATCGAATCCTTCGGGCGGCAGGATCGCGCCGCAGCCGACGCCGAGATGCTGGCGCTGGCGCTGCAGGCGACCACCGCGTTCGGGTTGAAGGATGTCGAAATCCGCACCGGCGACGTCGCGCTGTTCATCGCGCTGATCGATGCCCTGAAACTTTATCCGGTATGGCGGCGGCGGTTGATCAAGGATTTCAACCGCAAGGCGAATTTGGCGCAGGATATCGAGCGGCTGACGCTGGCGACCGCGCCCGGCAACAACGAATATGAAGGCGTGCTGGCCGCCCTTGCCGGCTCCGACCGCAAGGCGGCGCTGGCGCTGGTGACCGACCTGATGTCGATCGCCGGCACCACCAATGTCGGCGGCCGCACCGTCGCCGAAATCGCCGACCGCTTCCTCGAGCAATCGACCCTGAAGGGCGGCGCGTTGCCGCGCGACGCGCTCCAGATCATCAAGCGCTTCATGGCGATATCAGGCGAGCCCGACGACGCGGTCGCGCAATTGCGCGCGCTGGCCAATGACGCCAAGCTCGACATTTCAGCCGGGATCGACCAGTTCGAAAGCCGTATCGGCTTCATGGCCGCGCGCGGCATCGATACCGCGCGAACGAAATTTTCCACCGCGTTCGGCCGCGGCCTCGATTACTACACCGGCTTCGAATTCGAACTGCACAACAAGGGCAATGGCGTCGAACCGCTAGTGGCGGGCGGACGCTATGACGGGCTGATGACGCAGCTCGGCTCGGCGCAGCCGATCCCAGCGGTCGGATTTTCGGTGTGGGTAGAAACCCTCACCGAAACCGGCCACAAGCCGGCCACCGCAGGGAGCGCAGCATGACGACGCCGTTCGTTCTGGCGGTGCCGTCCAAGGGCCGCCTGCAGGAAAACGCCGAGGCATTCTTTGCGCGCGCCGGGCTTGGACTGGCGAAGCCGCGCGGCGCCCGCGACTATCGCGGCACCATCAACGGCCTCGACAATGTCGAGATCGCCTACCTCTCGGCAAGCGAGATCGCCTCGCAACTGGCGCGTGGCGCGGTGCATCTCGGCGTCACCGGCGAAGATCTGGTGCGCGAGAGCATCGTCGACGCGGACCGGCGCGTTCTGATGATCGATACGCTCGGTTTCGGCAGCGCCAATGTCGTGGTCGCGGTGCCGCAGGCCTGGATCGATGTCCGCACCATGGCCGATCTCGACGACGTTACGACGGGCTTCCGCGCCCAGCATAACCGGCGGATGCGGGTCGCCACCAAATACATCAACCTGACGCGGAACTTCTTCGCCGCCCACGGCGTGGTCGACTACCGCATCGTCGAGAGCGCCGGCGCGACCGAAGGCGCGCCCGCGGTCGGCACCGCGGAGATGATCGTCGACATCACCACGACCGGCGCAACGCTCGCCGCCAACGGCTTGAAGGTGCTCGACGACGGCGTGATCCTGCGCAGCCAGGCCAATTTGGTCGCTTCGCGTGACGCCGACTGGACGGACGAGGCGCGGGAAACCGCGCGCGTCATCCTCGATCACATCGCGGCGCGCGCCCGGGCGAGCAAGTACCGCGAAGTCCGCACGCGTTTCAAGGAATGCACCGCGGCGCTGCTAGGCGAAGCCCATAACCGCTTCGGCGTGGTATCGCCGTTCGGCGGCCCGACCTCGTCGGGAATGGTGACGTTGCACTGTCCGCCGGCGCAGCTTTACGCGCTCGGCAGCTTTTTGCGCGCCCACGGCGCCGACACGGTTTCGGTGGCCTCGCTGGACTATGTGCTCGACCGCGAGAATCCGCTGTTCGCCAAGCTCGAAGCCTTCCTCGGTCAGTGAGACGGACCGTCGCGGGTGGCATCGCTGTGGCGACAAGGCACGGCAATTGCCATATGTTGCTTGTTGGATGGTTGAGACCTGATCGATGATGCTCGGCACGGATGTTTCTGGCCTGTCCACCACCGCGGCGAACGCCGCGGCGCAGGGGCTGTCGATCGTCGTGCCGGTCTATAACGAGGCGGCCGGGCTCACGGCGCTGCACGACCGGCTTCGCGAGCTCGCCCGCACGCTGAAGGCGCGTTACGGCCTCCTGAGCGAAGTGGTTTACGTCGATGACGGCAGTGCCGACGGCACGCTCGAGGTCGCGCGCGGGCTTGCCGCCGATACGCTCGATGTCCAGGTGGTGTCGCTGTCGCGCAATTTCGGCAAGGAAGCGGCGCTGATGGCTGGGCTCGACCATGCCAGGCGCGGCGCGGTGCTGTTCATGGACGGCGACGGCCAGCACCCGCCGGATCTGGTCGAGAAGCTGGTCGCGCACTGGATCGATGACGGCTACGACGTGGTCTATACCGCGAAGGCGCATCGCGACAATGAATCCTTCCTGCGCCGTCTTGCCGTGCACGGCTTCTACGCGTTGATCAACTGGGGCGCGCGGCAGAAAATCCCGGAAGATGCCGGCGACTTCCGCCTGCTGTCGCCGCGGGCCGCCGCTGCGTTGCGCCAGTTGCCCGAGCGCAATCGTTTCTTCAAGGGGCTGGCGAGCTGGATCGGCTTTCGGCAGATCCGGGTCGACTATGAACCCGCCGCCCGCGCCCACGGCGTCTCGACTTTCAGCCCGGGCCGGCTGCTCGGTCTGTCGATCGAGGGCCTGACGTCGTTCTCGGTGGCGCCGCTGCGGTTCGCGAGCCTGCTCGGCGTGGGGCTTGCGACCGGGGCTTTCCTGTTCGGGCTCTCTATCCTCTGGGAAACCTGGACGACAGGAAAGTCGGTTCCCGGCTATCCCTCGCTGGTGGTCGGCCTGATGACGATCGGCGGCGTGCAATTGATCATGATTGGCATCGTCGGCGAATATATCGGCAAGATCCTCTCCGAACTGAAGGCGCGCCCGATCTATTTCGTGGCCGAGCACAGCGAGAAGCGCGCCGGCCCCGCGCAAGGGAACTCTGAAGATGGCAGCGCCGAAAGGTCCGCGGCCGAATGAACGGCGGTCAGACGCGCCGGATCTGGCTGTGCGCCGACGATTACGGCATCAGTCCCGGCGTTAACCGCGCCATCCGCGATTTGATCGAACGCGGCCGCCTCAACGCCACTTCGGTCATGATGGTGGGGCCATCGATCGGCCGCGACGAGGTCGCCGCCCTGCAAGCCGCCGCCGGCAAAAATCCGCGCCGCGCGATCGGGCTGCACGCGACGCTGACCGCGCCGTTCCGGCCGCTGACCATGCATTTCAAGCCGGTCGATGGCGGGCTGTTTTTGCCATTCGCAAAACTGCTGCGCGCGGGCCTGATGCGGCGGCTCGATGGCGAAATCATCCATGCCGAACTGATGGTGCAATTGTCCGCGTTCAGCGAAGCGTTCGGCCGGCCGCCGGATTTCGTCGACGGCCATCAGCATGCGCAATTGTTTCCGCAGGTGCGCGAGGCGTTTCTGGCGGCGGTGAAGCAGGCCGCGCCGAACGCCTGGGTGCGCCAGGGCGGACGCCGCGCGCCGCTCTCGAAACGGCTCGGCGCGCCCAAGGCGCTGGTGCTCGATATCCTCAGCGCGCGCTTCCGTACATTGGCTGCGCGCACAAACATCGCCTTCAATCCCGCTTTTGCCGGCGCTTATGATTTTTCCGGGGCTGCCGATTTCGGCGCGCTGATGACAGGGTTTCTCAAAGACCTGCCCGAAGGCAGCCTCGTGATGTGCCATCCCGGATTTGTCGATGACGTTCTCATCGGGCTCGATCCGCTGACCAGCCAGCGTGAACAGGAATATAAATTCCTCGCCGGCGAGCATTTTCCGCCGCTGCTGGCGACGAATAAAGTTACACTGGCCTAATCGTCGGGCAGAGCCGAAAAGTCGTTTTGTCGCATACCGAAATTTAATCCGGGCCAGCACTACTGGCGACACAAAGCCCCCCTACATCTGCCCCGCGTTTCGCTTTAGCCCAATTCGCAAACGTCGGGAGCACGCCATGACGCCGCAAGAACGCCAATTGATTGACGATCTGTTCGCCCGCCTGTCGAAGGTGGAGAATTCACCGCGTGATCCCGACGCCATGTCCGCGATCATGCAGGGCCTGCGGACGGCGCCGAACGCGATCTATGCGCTGGTGCAGACGGTGCTGGTGCAGGACGAGGCGCTCAAGCAGGCGCATCATCGCATCGAGGAACTGGAAGGCGCCGACGCGCCGCAACAGGCGCAGGGTGGCAGCTTCCTCGATTCGATGCGCGACGCGGTTTTCGGTTCGGGTCAATCGCACGGTTCGGTGCCGAACGTGCCGCCGCCCGCGCCCGCTGCGGGCAGCCGGCCGGTCTGGAACAGCGGGCAAGTCCTGCAGCAGTCGCAGTCACCCGGGCATTACGATCAAGGCTACGGACAGAACCAGGGTTACGGCCAAGGTTCCTACAATCAAGGCTATGGCGCGCCACAAGGCAGCCCGATGGGCGGCGCGTTCGGCGGTGGCGGCGGCTCGTTCCTCGGCACCGCGGCGGCGGCCGCGGCCGGCGTGGTCGGCGGCTCGCTGCTGCTCAACAGTTTCCGCGGCATGATGGGCGGTCTCGGCGGCGGCCGCTCGGCCTTCGGCGACGCCGGTACGCTCGCCGAAAGCCGTAGTCCGTGGAGCGATCAATCGCGCAGCGATCTGGCGCGCGACGCCGGCATCAACGACATTGGCTCGCGGGGCAATACCCAGCAGGATCTTGCCCAGCAGGACCGCGAGCAGGATGCCGAGCAGGACCGCGACGACGACAATCAGCGCGCCGGACTTTTCGATTCGGCGTCGAACGACGACGACGACCACGATTCCGACGGCTTTGATAATGACGGCGACAGCGATTACGCCTGAGCCGTTGATGCCGATGTTACAATAAAAAACGGCCGCCCAATCCCCGGGCGGCCGTTTTGCTTTTCAAACCTGCAAGGCGTTTAGAGGAAGCTCAGAGCACCACGACCTTGGCGCCGACATTGACGCGGCCATAGAGGTCGATGACGTCCTGGTTGCGCATCCGGATGCAGCCGGACGATACGTTGGTCCCGATGGTCCAGGGTTCGTTGGAGCCGTGGATGCGGTAGAGCGACGATCCCAGATACATCGCGCGCGCGCCCAGCGGATTTTCCGGCCCGCCTTCCATATGGCGCGGCAGATCGGGACGGCGCACCAGCATTTCCGCCGGCGGGGTCCAGTCCGGCCATTCCTTCTTGGCCGTGATGCTCTTCACGCCGGCCCAGGTGAAGCCGGGCTTGCCGACGCCGACACCGTAGCGCAGCGCCTTGCCGTTGCCTTCGACCAGATAGAGAAACTTGTTCGGCGTATCGATCACGATGGTGCCGGCGCTTTCCTTGCCGGTGTAGTCGACCATCTGCTTTTCGAACTTCGGATCGAACGGCCGCTGCCTCGGATCGACCGCTTCCGCCTGGGGCTCGGCCTGCTGCGGCTCGCCCTGCGGCAGCAACATCGGACGCCGCCCGTCATAGGCCGGCTGCTGCTGGTAGACCGGTTGCTGCGGATAGCCTTGCGGATAGCGCCCGGCCTGGGCCTGGCCGTCGCCGAACAGGAACTCGATGAAGCCACCGCCCATGTTGGAGCGATCGGCGGACGCGGTGCGGACCGGCGCCTGTGCCGGCGCGGGCGGATTGGCGTAGAGGACCTGGGGCTCTTGGGGTCCTTGGGGTCGGGGATACCCCGCCTCGACGGCGGCGGCGGGGTGAATGGCGGCGGCGAGGCAGGACGCACCGGCCAGCAGCGCAAGGGGCATTTTTCTGAACATCGACGTACTCTGTACTGTTTCGTCAGGGTCTCGTTGCAGGCAGCGCCCGGTCGGCGCTGTTGCACGCGATCAATACAAACGAAAAGCTAATCGGTTTGGTAAACGGAAACGGCGTTTCGATTCACCACGTCGTCAATCCGGCGTCGTTTTGTCCGGTAGCGTTTATTTTCGGTGAACGCCGCGCGGCCATGGTTAATCGCTGGTGAGCGTTTTTGCCGTTGCTCGTGGAACAAGAGTTTCCGCCGTGAACTCCACGTTAAATCGCATCTGGTTAAAAGGTGAGGATTGCAGTTCAGGAAGATCCTCATGCCGATCCATCGCAGACGTTTTCGTGTCGAAGAAGCAGTAACCGGTATAACCGCCGAGATGCCGATGCCCGCCATGACCGACGAGGAAATCGGTCCCATGCATCGCGAGATCATGAACGAACTGCGCGCGATCCGCAGCCAAATGGCCGGCCCGGCCGCCGCGGTGGGCGCAAGCGGCGCCAGCAAGGAGATCGGAGCCTCGGTGGAGCGCGAAGTCGCCGAAGCGCACGCGATGCTGGGGACCTATCGGGCCCAGATCGAGCAGTGCGAGAAGCTCAAGGTCGAACTCGACCTGATCTATGACGCCATCAACCGCACCAAGCGAGAAATCGCCGTGCTGCACGGCAAGAGTTTTTCCGGCGAGGAAATGGCCCGCGTCAACGGCGAGCTCGGCGCCGTGGTCGGCGGCACCGAGGAAGCCACCCAGCAGATCCTGGAAGCCGCCGAATCGATCGACCAGTCGGCAAGCGCGCTGATGAAGGTGAATTCGCCCGACCAGCAGAAGCTGCTCAGCGAGGAAATCCAGGAGAAGGTCGTCTCGATTTTCGAGGCCTGCAATTTCCAGGACCTCACCGGCCAGCGCATCAAGAAGGTGATGACGACGATGAAATTCATCGAAAATCACATCACCGTCATGATGGATATCTGGGGCGGCGTCGATGCGATCAAGTCCCACGCCCCGCCGATCGTCGACACCCGCGAGGGCGACGACAAGCTGCTCAACGGCCCCAAGCTCGACGACGATCCCGGCCATGCGTCGCAGGACGACATCGACGCGCTGTTCAACTGACCAGTTTGATCCTGAAAGAACAAAACGCCGGCCAGATGGCCGGCGTTTTTTATTTCAGCGTCATTGCGAGGAGCGCAGCGACGAAGCAATCCAGAATCACAGGAAGACTGGATTGCTTCGCGGAGCCGGTCATCGGGCGGGCATTCGCCCGACCCGTTGTTGGCTCGCAATGACGACGAGCTTACCTCACGCCCGCGGCGCGCAGCGGACATAGACCATGTTGCCGTAACGGGTCGCGGCGTCCTTGTCGATGAAGCGGGTGACCATCACGCGGCCGTCAAACGACACGATCTCGCGGTCCTGCTCGCCACCGGCCGGACCGTCCGGTCCGATATAGTTCTTGCCGCTTGGGCTGCCTTTCAAGGCGAGTTCCTGCGGCGTCGCCTGGTCGGCCAGATGCATGACCACGCCGCCATGGGTGCCGGCGCCGATCACGTAGGGATTCTTGCATTGGCCCTTGGCGGCGGCTTCGGTGCGCGCCCGGTCCTTCGGATCCTGGAACGAGGCGAGCCCCCAGCGGCCGACCAGTTCGTCGGCGCGAATGGTGGCCGGCATCGCCGGCGCCACGCCGGGCTCGGGGGCGGCGGCCGGGGTGGCGCCTCCGCCGAAACTCGGCAGGCTCATGCTGCTGCAGGCCCCGAGCAACACCGCCAGCGCGCAGGCGATCCCCAGATTGGCAGCCCCGCGGGCGCTAACTGAGCTGTTCATGGCATCCCCCAACATTTCAATTCGTGGCCGCACCCATCCCGCAGCCAAGCGTAAAAGCGCTGTCGGAGCAATGACGCACAAAGAATTACGCCGGCGCTCCGATTTGGTTTCCGTTGCAGCATCCTATATTGGCCTCACCAAGGACTTAACCATATTGGGGCTTAACCCCTCTTGCTTGACAGGAACAGCGCCACGCCATATTCCCGGCGCCACAATTAGCACTCCGACAGCTCGATTGCTAAGGGGGATACGAACGGTCGGCGTCTTCGGGACGTCAAACGTCCCGTAATCCAACCCGCTTTCGATGGCAAATCAGGTCCCAGAACGTAAACCTCCGAAGGAACCGTCATGGCTAAAACCAAATTTCGTCCGCTGCATGACCGTGTTGTGGTCAAGCGTATCGATGCCGAAGAAAAGACCAAGGGCGGCATCATCATTCCTGACAGCGCCAAGGAAAAGCCGTCGCAGGGCGAAATCACCGCCGTGGGCCCCGGTGGCCGCGACGAGGCCGGCAAGCTGATCCCGATCGACCTCAAGGTCGGCGACCGCGTGCTGTTCGGCAAATGGTCGGGCACCGAGGTCAAGCTCGACGGCGAGGACCTTCTGATCATGAAGGAAAGCGACATCATGGGCGTGCTGAGCTAAGGCCGCAGGCCCGACCGTCACCACTTACCGCCGTCATGCCCGGGCCTGACCCGGGCATCCATCCACTTCGGAAGAGTCTCGCGCAGGCGATGGATTGCCGGGTCAAGCCCGGCAATGACACGCAAAAACCTACACAGATCATTCCAGTATTCCAGGAGTCATTCCAATGGCAGCCAAGGACGTTAAATTTTCCGGAGACGCGCGCGATCGCATGCTGCGCGGCGTCGACATTCTCGCCAACGCGGTCAAGGTGACGCTCGGCCCCAAGGGCCGCAACGTCGTCATCGAAAAGAGCTTTGGCGCGCCCCGCATCACCAAGGACGGCGTAACCGTCGCCAAGGAGATCGAACTCGAGGACAAGTTCGAGAACATGGGCGCGCAGATGCTGCGCGAGGTCGCCTCCAAGACCAACGACACCGCCGGTGACGGCACCACGACCGCCACCGTGCTGGCGCAGGCGATCGTCCGTGAAGGCGCCAAATCGGTCGCCGCCGGCATGAACCCGATGGATCTCAAGCGCGGCATCGATATCGCGGTCGCCGCCGTGATCAAGGACATCGAGAAGCGCGCCAAGCCGGTCGCAGCCTCCTCCGAAGTCGCCCAGGTCGGCACCATCTCGGCCAACGGCGATGCCGCGATCGGCAAGATGATCGCGCAGGCGATGCAGAAGGTCGGCAATGAGGGCGTCATCACGGTCGAGGAGAACAAGTCGCTGGAGACCGAAGTCGACATCGTCGAAGGCATGAAGTTCGACCGCGGCTACCTGTCGCCCTATTTCGTCACCAACGCCGAGAAAATGACGGCCGAGCTCGAGGACGTCTACGTGCTGTTGCACGAGAAGAAACTGTCCGGCCTGCAGGCGATGCTACCGGTGCTGGAAGCGGTGGTGCAGTCGGGCCGTCCGCTGCTGATCATCGCCGAGGACGTCGAGGGCGAGGCCCTGGCGACGCTGGTGGTCAACCGCCTGCGCGGCGGCCTGAAGGTCGCCGCCGTCAAGGCGCCCGGCTTCGGCGATCGCCGCAAGGCCATGCTGGAAGACATCGCGATCCTGACCGGCGGCCAGCTGATATCCGACGAGCTCGGCATGAAGCTGGAAAGCGTCACCATCAACATGCTGGGTCGCGCGCGCAAAGTGGTGATCGACAAGGAGAACACCACGATCGTCAACGGCTCGGGCAAGAAAAAGGACATCGAGGCCCGCGTCACCCAGATCAAGGCGCAGATCGAGGAGACCACCTCGGACTACGACCGCGAGAAGCTGCAGGAGCGGCTGGCGAAACTCGCCGGCGGCGTCGCCATCATCCGGGTCGGCGGCGCCACCGAAGTCGAGGTCAAGGAAAAGAAGGACCGCGTCGAGGACGCCCTCAACGCGACCCGCGCGGCCGTGCAGGAAGGCATCGTGCCGGGCGGCGGCGTGGCGCTGCTGCGCGCCAAGAAGGCGGTCGGCCGCATCCATAACGACAATGCCGACGTCCAGGCCGGCATCAACATCGTGCTCAAGGCCCTGGAAGCCCCGATCCGCCAGATCGCGGAAAACGCAGGGGTCGAAGGCTCGATCGTGGTCGGCAGGATCCTCGAGGACAAGTCGGAGACCTTCGGCTTCGATGCCCAGACCGAGGAATATGTCGACATGGTCGCCAAGGGCATCATCGACCCCGCCAAGGTGGTCCGCACCGCGTTGCAGGACGCCTCCTCGGTGGCCGGCCTCTTGGTGACCACCGAAGCCATGGTCGCGGAACTGCCCAAGGACGCGGCCCCGGCGATGCCCGGCGGTGGCGGCGGCATGGGTGGAATGGGCGGCATGGGGTTCTAAGCGGCATGGGGTTCTAAAGAGCGTTTTCGAGCGAAGTGGGACCCGGTTCACGGGAAGAAAACGCGTCAAAAACGGAGCCCGGCTGCGCACCCCCAATCGAACCAGAAGGCCGCCTCCGGGCGGCCTTCTTTTTTGCGGAATGCTATAGAGGTTTTGCAACCGGGATTCGGCCCGCCGGCAACGCCGCCGTTACGCCGGAATTTGCCTCGCGAGGAATTTTACATGCGCACGCTCCTGCTCTGCCTGGTCGGGCTGATGACAGCCTCTTCGGATCTCGCTTTCGCCGACATGAAGCTGAATACCAAGCCCGCGGCCGGCGCCAACGAGGTCAGGTATTTCACATCGATCGACGGGCTGATGGACGGCAATGCCGACGTGGTGCTGAAGGAAACCCGCCAGGGCAAGAGCGTCAGCGCCGCGGTGCTCGACGTCTGCTACCCCGTGGCCAAGGGAAGCGACCGCAAGGACCGCTTCGTCGCCAACCTCACCGTCAACGGCCAGACCCTGACCGGCACCACGCAGAGCATCGGTGACAAACTGCCCGTCAGCGTCAAACTGGTGCGCAAGCCGACCGGCGATACCTTTGAATTCAAGGGCCAGATCAGCATCGGCCCCAATGTCACCGAAGTCGCCTCGTCGGATAATTCCGATCTCAGCGAAAAGGAATATCTCGACAACCAGTCGACCGACGACGGCATCACCGCGACGCCAAAGGATTTCACCGAAGTGTCGCCGGAAGCGGTCGCGGTCAAGCTGAAGCTCGACGCTACCGCCGATTTCCTGAAAAGCCTGAAAGGCCAGGACCTCGAAGTCTCCCTGAGCAACCTCGCGGTCACCTGCGACGCGCTGCGCGCCGGCGAGCAGACCGTCAACATCGCGGTCGACCCTGATCGCGCCGCGGCGCTGATCGCGAAGGCGAAATCCGCGCCCGGCGTGGTCGCGGCCGGCTGGACCTCCGGGGTGATGGAGATGGACCGTACCATCCGCTTTCCCGCGTCCGGCTGGCGCGACGGCGACAAGATCAACAGGGACAAGCTCGCCACCGCGATCAACAACGTGCTGGCCAAAACGCTGTCGGCAAAACCTTCGTCCGCGGCATGGAACGCCAATACCGGAAAGCTCAAACTGACGCTGAAGCGGCCAAACCAGACCCTGCCCGCGCTCGAACTGACCGACACCATCGAGGTCAACGCGTTGGTCGCCCCGGAAAAACCCGGCGCATCCGACCGCCTGGTGCTGTGGATTTCCACACCTTCGATCTCGACGGCGGATGAAGGCGCCGGTCCAAAACTCAACGTCGCCGATGAATCCGGCAGCGATGAGGAAGGCGACCCGAAAGACGACAACGGCTCGGTCGACGCGCTGGCCAAGGAGTTTAGGGGTCAGCGCTGGGATGCCGACAAATCGGCTTGGAAATAGCCAAGCTTTGGAAATAGCCCGTCCCGCGGAAATAGTGACCTGAAAAATCGCCTGGAATCGACCGATTCCAGTTAGCTTCCCGTGCACCCTTTCCATGCATTCATGCATTTGACATGCCGCTCGGCAGCGGCAATGAACACTCCATATTCGGGCCAAAATAGCCGGCCGGGCTCTCGGGATTCAAATCTTCCATGGCGCGCTATGACGTAGTGGTGATCGGCGCCGGCCTTGGAGGCTTGACCGCCGGCGCGATCCTGGCGCGCGCCGGCCGCAAGGTGCTGGTGATCGAGCGCAGCAATTCGGTCGGCGGCGCGGCGTCGAGCTACAAATCCGGCGACCTGTTTGTCGAGGGATCGCTGCACGAGACCTCTGATCCGCACGATCCCCGCGATCCCAAGCATGACGCGCTGAGCCGCGCCGGCGTGCTCGATGCGGTCAAATGGATCCCGTCCGCGGTGTTTTACGAGGTGCGCGGCGGCCCGCTCGCAAAACCCTTCACGCTGCCCGACAGTTTTGATGGCGCGCGGCGCGCACTGAGCGAACGGTTTCCGGAAGCCCGCGCCGGGATCGCGCAATTGCTCGGCGAGATGGAGCGCGTCGCCGCCGCCATGGGCACGCCGTCGAAAGCGAGCCGCGCCGCGCGCACGCCGCGCGAAAATGTTGGAGCATTGCTGAAGCTGATGCCGTCGCTTGGCGACTACAGGCTGTCGCTGCAGCAAAAGCTCGATCGGGTGTTCGGCGACAACGAAGCCGTCAAATGCGCGCTCGCCGCCAATCTCTCGTACTTCCACGACGACCCGGCGACGCTGTGGTGGCCGTTCTTTGCGATGGCGCAAGGAAGCTACCTGCAAAGCGGCGGCCGCTATGTGCAGGGCGGCTCGCAGCGGTTGTCGAGCGCGCTTGGCCGCGCCATCCGCGCCGCCGGTGGCGAGCTTCTGGTCCGCCGCCTCGTCAGCGGCGTGACGCTGGATGCCGACGGTAGCGGCGCTACCGTCACCCATACCGCAAAGGACGGCAGCGATCCCAAAATCGTCGAAGGCGTGCGCCTCATCAGCAACGCCGCGCCGGAAGTACTCGCCGCGCTGATGCCGCGAGCGGCCGCCGCAAAACTCACCGCGAGCTACGCGCATGAAGCGCCGTCGGCCTCGTTGTTCGCGCTGACGCTTGGTCTGTCAAAACCGCCGCGCGAATTCGGCATCAAGGCCTATTCGACGCAATTGCTGCCGCCGGACATGAAGCGTCTCGCCGATTACGCGCAAGGCGCGCGGCTGATGGCGAACGAGCCGGGTGAACGTATGCCGCCGATGTCGGTGGTCGATTACGCCGCGGTCGATTCCGGCGTCCCGGCGCCGCCTTACGTGCTCTCGATCCTCGGGCCCGACCACCTGTCGAACTGGGATGCTTCCGATATGGATGCCTATCGCGACAAGCGCGGCCGCTGGCAGCAGGCGATCATGCGCTATCTCGACCGGATCTATCCCGGCCTTGCGCAGGCCGTGGTCGCATCCTCGTTCAACTCGGCGCTGTCGGTGCGGCAATATCTCAACGCGCCGCATGGCGCGGTCTACGGTTTTGCCCCGGCGCCGCAGCGCGCGCCGCACATCATCCCCAGGCGTTCGCCGCGGACGGTGATCCCGGGCCTTTATCTCGCATCGGCCTACGCCGGCTTCGGCGGTTATTCCGGCGTGGTGCAATCGGCCGGCGCCTGCGCCGACATGATTTTGCGCGAGGGTTCCTGAGGGCCGCGATTTCGAGCGTGCGCGAGTCGCTAAATTAGAAGTGCGCGCTCCCTCTCCCCCTCGCCTACGAGGGGACAGATTGCGGCAAGTGGCGAAGCCGTCGGACTCCGCAATTGGATATTCAGTTCGTGTTGATGCGGAAGCGGACCGATTTCGTGCCGAGAAACGAGACCATGTCGCCTTGCCGCTTCCAGGTTCCGGCCTCGCTCAACGCGGCGATTACGCCGTCATCGAAGGCCGCCAGATCGGGCGAGCAGGCGCGCTCCTGCATCGGGCCCGGGACAAAGATCACGGTATTGCCCGCCACCGAAAACTGCCCCTTGCCGTCCTTGCACCAGAGATAAAACGTCGCCTCGCCATTGTCGCCGATCTCCAGCGTCGGCATCCGCTTGGTGCCGGGCTGCGGCCGCGTTTCCAGCGTCATCTCGAAGCCGAACGGGAATTCGTCCTGGGCGCGCGCGGGGCTCGCGCCCAGCGCGCCCGCTAGCGCGATCGAAACCGAAACCAGCGCACTGATACGCATTGAAAAAACTGTCACAGAAAGCCTCTCGGATGACGCAAACCTCTCAGCCGCGCATCTTCTAATGCAAGCGTCCCGCGTTGGCCAGTTCGCCCGCCGCCGGCAAAACAAATCCCCGCGAACCCTCAGGATGAACCTTTGGGCCCGCGGGGATTTTTTCGTGTCGTCAAGGGGGTCGGCTACTTGCCGACGATGACCATCTCCGTGAACGGATGGACATAGGCCTGCAGCATCACGAACAGGCCGACCAGGCAGGCCAGCGTGATCGAGTGCTTGAACACGAAGCGCAGGATGGTGCCCTCGTGGCCTACCCAGTTGGTGGCGGTCGAGGCGACCACGATCGACTGCGCGTCGATCATCTTGCCCATCACGCCGCCGGACGAGTTCGCCGCTCCCATCAGGATCGGCGACAGGCCGAGCTGCTGCGAGGTGATCTTCTGCAGGTTGCCGAACAGGATGTTGGAAGCGGTGTCCGATCCCGTCAGCGCCACGCCGAGCCAGCCGAGCAGCGTGCCGAAGAACGGATACAGCACGCCGGTCGCGGCAAAGGCGAGACCGAGCGTCGCGTCGATGCCGGAGAGCCGGGTGAGCGTCCCGATCGCCAGCATCGCCGAGATCGTGATCAGCGAATAGGCGCACAGCTTGATGGTGCGTCCGTACTCGCTGATGATCGTGCCAGGCTTCAGCCCCATGATCAGGCCGGCGATGATCGCCGCCAGCAACATCCCGGTGCCGGTGAACGACACATAGGTGAAGCCGAACACCGCGCCTTCCTTGGTCGGCGCCGGCACCACCGGCGGCACCTTGTTGATCATCTGGTGCAGTTCGGGCACCGGATAATTCCAGGTGAAGATCGGATTGACCGCGGCCTTGAACCAGTCGGTGCCCCAGATCAGCAGGATGACGCACAGGATGATCCACGGCAGCAGCGAGGTGACGAGTTCGGCCGAGGTCAACGGCGTCGAATCCACCACCTTGGCCGGCGGCATGGTGCTGGCGGATTCGTCGCGGCCGCGCAGCGCCGGCGACAGCCACAGCACCTTCGGCTGCCACACCTTGAGGAACAGGATCAGGCAGCCCATCGAGATCAGCGACGCGCCGATGTCGACGATCCAGGGGTTGATATAGTTCGAGATCAGGAACTGCGGCACCGCGAACGAGACGCCGGTGACCAGGATCGCGGGCCAGACTTCCTTCATGCCCTTCCAGCCGGCGAACGCCCACACCACCCAGAATGGCACGATCAGCGAGAAGATCGGCAATTGCCGTCCGACCATCGCGCCCAGCAGGAATGGATCGATGCCGGTCACTGAGGCGAGGCCCTGGATCGGCGTGCCGAGCGCGCCGTAGGCCACCGGCGCCGTATTGGCGATCAGCGACAGGCCAGAAGCCGCCAGCGGCGAGAAGCCGAGCCCGATCAGGATCGCGCCGGTGATCGCAACGGGAGTGCCGAAGCCGGAGGCGCCCTCGAAGAACGCGCCGAACGAAAACGCGATCAGCAGGATCTGCAGGCGGCGGTCCGGCGTGACGCCGCCGACCGCGCGCTTGAGCGTTTCAAAGCGGCCGGCCTTCACCGTGAGCTGATACATGAAGATGACGTTCAGCACGATCCAGCCGATCGGGAAGAAGCCGCTGACGACGCCGAGCAGCGAGGCCCGGATCGAAAGGTTCGCCGGCATGGTGAAAAGGAAGATCGCAACCAGATTGGCCAGCACCAGCGCGGTGATCGCCGCGATGTGCACCTTGACCTTGCCGCTGGCGATCATCAGCAGCAGCGACACCACCGGTATCGCCGCGGCGAGCGTCGACGCCGTCGTGTTTCCGAACGGATTGTAGACTTGATTCCACATGGCATTTCCTCCCCCACGCATTATCTGGCGCCCCGGCCCGCGTGGACGGTCAGAGCTACCTGGCTTGATCGCAGGGGTATCGTGCAATGCGCGAAGTCAGCCGGAATTCAGGCAATGCCCTAATCCGGTACCACCTCGCGAAGTGTGGAGGTCCCCCGCCCTCGCCGTTACGTGCATGCTAAAGTTGACTCGGAGGCGGCGACAAGCGAACCCGGACCGCCCGATCTACGACCTTAGTCTAAGAATGACGATTTGCCGTGTGCTCTCCGGGCGTTAAGGCCACGGCTCCGGCCGCGCCGGCTGTGAACAACACGGCGTCGACGGTCAGCCATTTGGCCGGGCGGACCCGACGGCCGACGAAACGATTCGCTCGCCCAAGAAAGGGGCAAGCAAAAGGGGCGGCCGATCGCTCTGCCGCCCCTTGATGTGGATTCCGAAAACTTACTTCAGGTTGGTCATCGCAGTCAGGTCGACCGAGAGCTTGGCGATACCAGCCGCGCCGCACCAGTTGGAGCCGACGCCGGTCGGGTTGATCGGGGTGACGTTGGCGCCGCCCGAGCCATCGAAGGTAGAGGTGAAGGCGTTGCAATTGCCCCTCGACAGGTCGGTGTCGGAGTAGCGCAGGTCGAGCGTGAACACCTTGTAGGTGAAGCCGACGCCGATGTTCCAGGTATCGTAGCTGGCGTAGGGAATGCCGTTGGCGAAGATGGTGCCGACACCGGTGCCGTAGAAGGCGTCCGAAGTGCCGAGCCACTGGCGGCCGAATTCACCCGACACGTACATGCCGACGCCGCTGGAGCCGAAGATCGTGGAGGGCGCGGTGTACTTGGCGGTGACCGACGCGTAGTTGCCCCAGGCGCCAGAGTTGAGGAAGTTCGGCGAATAATATTCGTTGATGCCGGCTGCCCAGTTGTCGCTGAAGGTGTAGTTCAGCTTGGCATAGGCTTCGAAGAAGCTGACATCCTTCTTCATCACGTTGCCGTCGCCGAGGAAGATGGTCTGGTTGCTGACGGGGCAGACGTTGCCGCCGGGCGTCGTGGTGCCGGGCGCGATGAAGTTGTCGGCGCAGTTGCCACCCGGATAAAGGTAGCCCCAGACACCGAAGTCGAACGCGGCCGCGCCGAAGGTCGGACGGATACCGCCGTAGACGTCGACTTCGGCGGCAGCGCGGTTGGCGAACGAGATGCTCTCGGTCGAGGTGCCGATGTAGAGCTGCAGGTCCTTGTTGACGTTGTAGCGCGGCTCGAAATAGGCGGTGACCGACGGCATGTGGTTGGACTGGGTGACACCGCGGAAGATGTAGTCGTTCATGATCGCGGAGCCGAACGCGATATCCCAGGGGTCGAACGGAGCCGGCGGCGGCGCCTTGACCGCCTTGGTGGGCAGATCGGCCGCGAAGGCCGAACCCGTTACCGCTGAACCCGCGACCATTGCCAGCGCCGTTGCTAACAACACTACTTTCTTCATGACGATCCCCATCACCTTTCAGGAACAGTCCGATTCCGGCGGCCCCCCAAGGGCAAGCGATAACCGACTGCAATTCAATTTCTTAACGTGACGCCAATCTGAAACGTGCTCCCCGACCCGGAAAGCAAAAAGCACAAGCATTTGCCGACTTTTTAGGCGTTCCAGCCATTTCGAGAAATGTTGTTGCAGGGTGTGGCATTCCAACAACAACTTTGGCTGATTCTCGTACCGGTTGAGCGCGGCGGTGTTCGAATTTCCGGGCGCCGGCATCTAACAAGACTGACAACAGCGAATCAGCGGCCCCGACCCGGATCAGGCGCCACCGGGGCGATCCCGGTCAATGCGCAACACTACGGAAAAAGGCCGCAGCGACGGACGCTGCGGCCTCAAAACTCGGCCTTCGGCGGTGCAACCCGCCTGGCCAGAACTCTAGTTGTCGTCTTCCCCACCGGAGGACGACGGGTGGGACGAACTCATCCCGCCCGAATGTCCCCAGGAGGACGACGGCGCGGACGTCGGCGCGGGACTGGGCGCCGCGGGAGATGAACTCGGTCCAGCCCAGCTTGGCGCCGGAGCGGGTGCTGGCTTGGGCGCGGGAGCCGGGGTGGCGGCTGGCACCGGATGGGCCGCGGCAGGTTTCGGGGCGGCCGGTTTCGGGGCGGGCTTGGGCGCAACCGGCGTCGCGGCCGCGGCAGGTTTCGCAGCCGGAGCCGCCTTCTTGGCCGGGCGCTTCTTGGCGCTGGCCTTCTTCGCCGATTTCTTGGCGGATTTCTTGGCGGATTTCTTGGCGGATTTCTTCGCCGACTTCTTGGCTTTCTTCGCAGATTTCTTGGCAGCCTTCTTCGAAGACTTCTTTGGAGTTTTCTTCTTCGCCGTCAGCGTCTTTTTCTTCTTGGTCTTGTCCTTCTTGCCTTTTTTATTCTTTTTTCCCTTAGCCATCGTGACCCTCCTGTTGCCGCCGATCAATCTCTATCGATCACTATCGGGCGCTTGAAACGTCCGCTTGTCGTGCGGGGCCAATCGATCCGTTCAGTTCAGGCCTCGGACCGCCCGTCGCCCAATCGAGCAGCTCAATCGTGTGCAGCACGGGAACTGACGTGCCGCCGGCAATCTGCACCATGCATCCAATATTGCCCGCAGCAATCACATCCGGCTTGATCATCGCGATATTGGCGACCTTGCGATCGCGTAACCTGTTCGCAATGTCAGGCTGGAGAATGTTGTAAGTCCCCGCCGAACCGCAACACAAATGGCTCTCGGGTACATCTTTCACCACGAATCCGTTCTTGGAAAGCAATTCTTTCGGGGCTTGCGTGATTTTCTGTCCGTGCTGCAGCGAACAAGCCGAGTGATAGGCGACGACGAAATCGCTTTGTTGCTCGCGTGCCGGCTTTAATTCGAGGCCGCCGACATATTCGGTAATGTCCTTTGCCATCGCGGAAACCTTGGCGGCAGGACCTGCAAAATCACGGTCTTCGCGCAGCATGAAGCCGTAATCCTTGATCACCGTGCCGCAGCCGGACGTCGTCACCAGGATGGCGTCGAGGCCACCGCGCTCGGCTTCGCCGAGCCAGGCCTGGATGTTGACCCGGGCGCGCGCCAGGGCATCGCCGTCATGTCCGAGATGGTGGGTGAGCGCGCCGCAGCATTGCTCGTCCTTGACCAGCACCACCTCGACGCCGTGCCGGGTCAGCAGATTGATGGCGGCCTGGTTGATACGCGGCGCCAATACCTGTTGCGCGCAACCCTGCAACAGCGCAACCCGCCCGCGTTTTTCGCCCTCGGCCGGGAACACGCTGCCGCCCGGCGCGCCCTTTGGCGGCAGGCTGGGAGGTGCCAGTGCCAGCATCGCCCTGATCCGCCGCCACAGCGATGGGGTCGCGGACAGGGCGTTGCCTGCCGGCAATAATCCGGCGAACGGCCGCGCCAACCGCGCCATGATCATTCCGGCGCGGAACAGACCGGGCCGCGGCAGCACCAGCGCCAGCACCGCGCGTAACGCCCGCTCGGCCAGCGGCCTCGTGTATTCCTGCTCGATCCGGACCCGCGCCTGGTCGACCAGATGCATGTAGTTCACGCCCGAAGGACAGGTGGTCATGCAGGCCAAACACGACAGGCAGCGGTCGATATGCTTGACCACTTCCGCCGTCGGCGGCCGATCTTTCTCCAGCATTTCCTTGATCAGATAAATACGCCCGCGCGGGCTATCGAGTTCGTCGCCGAGCAGCACATAGGTCGGGCAGGTCGCGGTGCAGAATCCGCAATGCACGCAGGCGCGTAGGATCTTGTCGGCTTCCGCAATGTCGGGGTTGGCAAGCTGGGCGAGGCTGAATTCGGTTTTCATGTCGAGGGTACCCGCCGCATCCGGCCGCGGTTGAGGATATGTTTTGGATCAAAACTGTGGCGGACGCGCTCGCCAAGCGCCGCCAGCCCCGCCGGCTGCGGATGGAACACGTCGACCTCGCGGCGTGCGTCCTCCGAAGCGCGCAGCAGGGTGGCGTGACCGCCGGCGGCATCGACCCGCGCGCGGACCAGGGCCGCCCCGGCATCCGGCTTCGGCGGCAGCGCCAGCCAGATCAGCCCGCCGCCCCAATCGTAGATCGCGTCGCCGCCGCTATCGCGCGCGAGCTGTTGTCCCAGCGCGCCGCCCGAAGCCGGCGGACAGACGATGCGCCACACCGGCCATGCGCCCAGCGCACCGCCGGCCGCGAACGGCCTGACGTCGCGAATCGCAACCCAGATGGCGGCGGAGGCCGCATCGTCGATCGCCTCAGTGGCGCCGAACTCCGCCAGCAGCTTGCCGAGCGATGCCGCGCGATGGGCGACGGAAGCCGCGATGCCTTCCAGCCGCAGCAGCGTCACCGCCTGCTGTTGTCCGCCCAATCCGTCGAGCCCGCCAGGTGATGCACGAAGCGCCGAGTTCGGCACATGCGCCGCGCCCGACACGTCGAACGGAGAGCCGAGCGCAGCCGTCATCGCGCGGTTGGCGGCGATATCGTCGAGCCCGCGCAGCAGCAGCGTGCGTTCGCTCTCCGGCCGCGGCATCACTTTCAAGGTTACTTCGGTCATGACAGCCAGCGTGCCCCACGATCCCGCCAGCAGCTTGCAGAGATCGTAACCGGTGACGTTCTTCACCACCTTGCCGCCGGCCTTAAAACTGTCGCCAAAGCCCGACACCGCGTGCGCGCCCAGCAGATGGTCGCGCGCGCCGCCGGCCTTGATCCGGCGTGGCCCGGCCAAACCAGCCCCGATCATGCCACCGACGGTGCCGATGTCGGGCGTGCCCAGCAGGGCCGAGGTATTCATCGGCTCGAACGCGAATTGCTGGTTCTTGGAATCGATCAGCGACAGCACGTCGGAGAGCGGCGCGCCCGCCTGCACCGTGACGATCAACTCGTTCGGCTCGTAGGACGTCACGGCATCGAGCGCCGACAAATCCAGCAGCGCATTGGTCTTGATCGGCTGGCCAACCATCCGCTTGGAACCATGGCCGATGATTTCCAGCGGCTGCTCACTCGCAATCGCCGAGCGCACCACCTGCTCGACGTCCTGAGCGTCGCGTACTTTCAGCGTGTCCACGTGATTACATCTGCTTGTTTTTGTCATCGTCCGCGAAGGCGGACGATCCAGTAATCGCAAGCGCTGCTGACAAAAATCGGCGGCGCGGAATACTGGATACCCCGCCTTCGCGGGGTATGACGGTTGAAAAATGCGGAAGGCGCTGCATCAAAACCTCGGAATATCCGGAAATGCCAGCTTGCCGCCGTGGACATGCACGCGGCCCAGTTCGGCGCAGCGGTGCAGGGTCGGAAACACTTTTCCGGGGTTGAGTAGGCCCTGGGTATCGAACGCGCACTTCAGCCGCTGCTGCTGGTTGAGGTCGATGTCAGAGAACATCTCCGGCATCAGATCGCGCTTCTCGACGCCGACGCCGTGTTCGCCAGTCAGGACGCCGCCGAGTTCGACGCAGCAGCGCAATATGTCGGCGCCAAACGCTTCGGCTTTATCCATCTCGCCGGGCTTGTTAGCGTCGTACAGGATCAGCGGATGCAGATTGCCGTCGCCGGCATGAAACACATTGGCGACGCGGAGCCCGTATTTTTCCGAGAGATCGCGGATCCGCGCCAGCGCCTGCGGCAGCGCGCCGCGCGGAATGGTGCCGTCCATGCAGAGATAGTCCGGCGAGATGCGTCCGACCGCGGGAAACGCCGCCTTGCGCCCGGCCCAGAACAGGTTGCGTTCCTGTTCGGAATTGGAAATCTGGCAGGTGGTCGAGCCACAACCCAGCGCGATTTTCTCGACCCGCTTGATCAGCTCGTCGACTTCGATACCGGGACCATCGAGCTCGATGATCAAAAGCGCCTCGACATCGAGCGGATAGCCGGCATGGACAAAAGCTTCGGCGGCGTGGATCGCAGGCTTGTCCATCATCTCCATGCCGCCCGGGATGATGCCAGCGCCGATGATGTCGGCGACGCATTGCCCGGCGGCCTCGACCTCGGCAAAACCGACCATCAGCGCGCGCGCCGTCTCCGGCTTTTGCAGGATCCGCACCGTCACTTCGGTGACGACGCCGAGCAGGCCTTCGGAGCCGGTGATGATGCCCATCAGATCGTAACCATCCGTCTCCGGCGACTTGCCGCCGATCCGGATCACCTCGCCCGTGATCAGCACGATCTCGCAGCCGAGCACGTTGTTGGTGGTCATGCCGTATTTCAGGCAATGCACGCCGCCGGAATTTTCCGCGATGTTGCCGCCGATCGAGCAGGCGATCTGCGACGACGGATCCGGCGCGTAGTAGAATCCGGCATGCGCCACCGCCTGGCTGATGGCGAGATTGGTCACGCCCGGCTCGGTCACCACCACGCGGTTGTCGAAATCGATCTCGCGGATGCGTTTGAATTTGCCGAGCCCGAGCAGCACCCCGTCGGCCAGCGGCAGCGCGCCGCCGGACAGCGAAGTGCCGGAACCGCGCGGCACCACCTTGATGCCCTCGTCGAAGCAATATTTTAGAACTTTCGAGACCTGCTCGGTTGAGTCCGGCAATACGACCACCATCGGCGGCTGGCGATAGGCCATCAGCCCGTCGGACTCGTAGGGCAGCATCTCGGCCGGACTGTCGATTACGCCCTCGCCCGGCACGATCGTGCGTAACGCAGCTACGATCTCCTCGCGGCGCGCCAGGACCGCCTGGTCCGATGCTGGCATTAGGATGGTCATGTGGTCGTCTCCGCCGCCCTGCCCGCTTGGCGGGCGGCTCTGCTGTCGTCGATTTGTTTCGGTAAATCAAGCACGTCTGGGCCGTTTTGGGTAGTTCTCCAAACGGACCTCACTTCTGTCGAAATGGCCGCGCCGCGTCGACCGCCCAGTCGCGCAACAGCGTCAAGAGATGGAGGTTTCGCGCCTCCGGCCGGTGCACGAAATAATAGCCGGTCGGCAGCCGCAACGGACGCTCCGCCAGCGTTTGCAGCCGGCCCTCAGTGACGGCGGTTCCGATATAGGCCATGTCCATTAGCGCTACTCCGGCGCCGGCGATGGCCGCATCGAGTGCCTGCGCGCGGGTCTCCACCGTCAGCCATTTGATGCGCCGCCCGGCCGGCATCGGATCCTGCTTCTTCCAGTTTGCCCAATCCATGAAGCGCGACCGCGCCCGGATCAGCGGCGCACTGTGCAGGTCAGGTTTTTTGCCTGCCTTGAAACGCCCGGCGATCGCGGGCGCCGCGATCGGCATCAGGGTTTCGTGGAACAGCAATGTCGCCGCGACGCCCTTCCAGCCGCCGCGGCCATGGCGAATGGCGCAGTCGACCTCTTCGCCCGCGAGGTCGACGGTTCGGGTGGTGGTCAGGATCGCGACCTCGATGCGCGGATGCTGGGCCTGGAAGCCAGCGATGCGCGGGATCAGCCAATGCGAGGCAAAGGTCGACACCGTGCTCAAGCGAATCTGGCCGCGGTCACGCCGGAACGGCTGCACCGCCGCCTCGATGCGGTCGAGCGCGTCACCCATGCTGCCGATCAGCCGCTCGCCGTCCTCGGTCAGCACAATGCGCCGGCCGGATTTGCGCACCAGCGCCACGCCGAGGCGCTTTTCCAGTTCCGCGATCCGGTGCGACAGCGCCGAGCGGGTCACGCCGAGCTGTTCGGCCGCCTCTCGCAAGGTGCCGAGCGTCGCAAACAGCGACAGCGCCGATAATGCGCGCGCCGACGGCTGTACCGGGCCTGCCATGGAGCTTCTCCAATTGGTGAGGTATTTTCACCAATTGCGGGCGGCGGACAAGCTATCATTCGCCTGAATCCTGGAGCAGCACCATGGCGATCGAAAACTTCCGGCAGCTCGCGGCCTATAATCACTGGGCGAACATGCGGATTTACGAGGCGGCGCTGGCGATGCCGGAACAACAATACCGCCAGCGCACCGGCGTGTTCTTCGGCAGTCTGCACGGCACGCTCAACCATCTGCTCTTGACCGACCGGATCTGGCTCAAACGATTGACCGGCACCGGCGAGCATCCGGACCGCCTCGACGCCATCCTCCACGACGACCGCCGCGAATTGTTGCGCGCACGGCTGGCAGAGGATGCGCGGCTGAGCGATTTCGTCGCCGGCCGCGACGAGGCCGATCTGACAACACCGGTCGAGTACCGCACGACATCGGGAAAACCGTACAGCCAGCCGTTACAGGACGTCCTGCTGCATCTGTTCAATCACCAGACCCATCACCGCGGCCATGCCCACGCCTGCTGCTCGATCGTGACCGGCAGCGAGCCGCCATCGCTCGACCTGTTGGCGTTCCAGCGCGGCGTTCCCGCGCCGGAGCTCGGTTGAACGAAGCCAGGCCGATCGCGAGATCGGCGACTTCATGACCGTCCCTCGCTCGCGCCCAGGGTGACGAGAAGCTCGTCCAGTTGCGCGAACGTCTCGGGCACCCCGCCCTCCATGCCCTCGATGCTGGCATCGAGCGCGTCCTTCGAGGGATAGATTTCGTGCAGGACCAGCACCGTCCTGCCGAAACGCTCGATGCCGACGATCGGCCCTAGCGATCTTAACGAGAACTTTTTATCCGCTGGCGGATATGTTGCGCGCTGTAACGCGGCGCACAGCAGAAAGATTGGGAAATGAAATTACCGAATCTTAATTCACGGCAGCGGCCTGTCCGCGCGCAACGCTCGCACTCATCGCGTCGATTTCGCGCATCACCAGGTCCGGCGCGGCGTTCTGCACCATGTGACCGACACCGGGCAGGATGATCAGTTTCGCATGCGGCACCGTGGCCGCGAACGGGCGCGAGTGGATGTCCGGCCACACCGTCTTGTCGGCATCGCCTGCGATCACCACCACGGGCGCGGTGATCTCGCGATAGCGCGGCGCCTGCTCGCGCACCGCTTGTTTCAGCGTGACCAGGTCCCAGGCGTTGGCAAGGAATTCGCGTGGACGCAGCAACAAGGGCGTCGCGGTGTTCTCGACAAAACCATCCGGCACGGTCTGCGGCAGAAATACGTTGCGCGCGCCAGGCCTGGCGAGGAAATAGCCCAGCGGCAGCGTGATGGTGTAAGCCAACAGCGGACCGATCACCGGCGTGGTGACGGCCTTGTTGTACCAGCCGACGCCGCCGCGCCAGGGATAGGTGACCGGCGCCAGCAACACGAGCCCCGCGGTGCGGGCGGGATAATCCAGCGCCATCCGCGCCCCGAGCGCGCCGGCCCAGGAATGCACCACGAAGATCGCTTTGCTGACGCCGAGCTTTTGCAGCGCCTGGTCGATCATCCGGGCCTGGACTTCAGGCGTTGAATCGGACAGGCGCTCGCGCGTACTCCAGCCATGGCCCGGCCGATCGATCAGGATCACGCGAAGGCTCCTGGCCAGCATGTCGCCGAGCGGCTGCCGCATGGTCTCGAGATTCGAGCTGGCGCCATGGATCATCACGATCGGCGGCTGCGAATCGCGTGGTCCGATGTCGAGCACATTGAGGGCTGCGCCCTCGACCTCGATGGTGCTGCCGGCTTGCGGATAGGCCCGCTGCAACGCCAGCCGGCCGGCCTGCGTGACCAGCGCCAGCACCACCAGCGCCGCCACGGCGACGATAAAACTCATCTGCAATGTCCGGATGATCCTGTTCACCAACAAGCTACGGTTTTACCGGGCAACGGTTTCGCCGCCAAGGACAGTCAAGGATGGTCAAGGACGGCCGCCGGCGCGCGAAATCCTTGTACTTGTCGCCAACCCAAAGCCCGCGCGCGCTGCCCATTTCACACTCCGGTCACGCGCAGCCCCCATAAACACAACCGGCATTTGGTCCCGCGTCTCGCCAAACTAGGCATTACAAGGGCTTTCCACGCTATCCACAGCTTTGAAGAACGACCGTCACGATTAGCCCCAGATTGTTTCGGGATGATGCTCACACACGCGAAGGGGACGCCGGTTCGCGTGAAGGAAAAGCATCACAAGAACAATGCAGGGCTTCGGTTCAGGTTCGTTCAGAACCGATCATGCCCTGGATAGCGTACAGAGTGGAGCAGTGGATGACCTACCGATCGAACGACTTCACCATCGAGGAAATCATTGCCAGTTGCAGCGGTGATACCCGCGGCGCCCTGAGGGCACTGCTGCTGGTCAACGAACAGCTCGAGGCCGAGCTGACGCGGCTATATGCGGTGGTGACGAACAGCGGAATGCTGGAGCGCGGCGGCGGGCAGTTGCATTAATTGCAGCAGCCCGTAGCCCGGATCAGATATCGCGGCCTTCGACCTTCTCGGTCAGGGTCTTGACCATCTCGGGCAGCTTGTCGAGATAGGGATTGACCGCGAGCGCCTTGCGGAAGGCGTCGAGCGCGCGCTTGTCGTCGCCGAGGTCCTGCATGATCATGCCAAGCCCGGCCAGCGCGCCGAAATGGCGAGGCTCGCGCACCAGCACCTGCTCGATGTCCTCGAGCGAATGCTGGTAATCGTTCTGCAGGTAATACACCGTGGCGCGCCGGTTCCAGGCCTCGACATAGTCCGGGCGCAGCTTCACGACGGCGTCGAGCAGCTTCAGCGCGACGTCATACTTCTGCGCGTCCATCGCGGCCTTGGCGCGCACCATCAGCAGCGCCGCGGTGTCGCTCGGCGTCTGCAGCCAGACCGCCCAGATCCGTGCCTCGACATGCTTGGCGCTGGCCTCATCGGGCGCGGCCTTCAGCGCGCCGAACAGGAAGTCGAGGTTGCGGGTCTTGTCGGCCTTCGGCAGTTTTGCCGGCGCTTCCGGGAGTTTCTTCTGCTGCTTTTGGGGTGCAGCGCCGGAATTCTGTGCCGACGCGGCGAGCGGCACGGCGGCCAGCAGCGCGGCCAGAACGAGGGCCGGCCGGAAGTCGCGCCGTTGCGGGAATCTCAATGCCATCGTCAAAGTCTAGACGCGGCAAAACCGTCTTGCAAAGCAGCAAGACGTGAAGAAGCGGGAACCCTGGGGGTGGCGATCCCAGCCGGATCAGGCCTCAGCGGTGAACTCAGCCTCGACAGGCCCAGCCCTCGGCTCAAGCTCGACTTAGCCTTGGCGCGCCTTGAACCGGCGCTGCACCTTGTTGATCACGTAAACCCGGCCCTTGCGGCGGACCAGACGGTTGTTGCGATGGCGACCACGCAGTGATTTCAGCGAGTTACGGACCTTCATGGGACAATCCTGATGCTTTGAAAGGCCGTGTGCGAGGCCGAGGTGGACCGGAAAGTGACAAAATGGGATTCATCCCGGCCTGCGGCGTGCCGCCCGGGACGGGGCGGTTTCTAGGCCAATGAGCCGGCAAATGTCAATCCAAACAAGGTCTTTTGGCCCCGATTTCAGCGCCTGAGGCGGCGGTTCGGGCCGGAATCCGCCTTGAAATCACTGGAAAAATCAATCCGCCGGGAATTCGACCATCGCTTCCCCGGTGGCGACCTTCTCGTCGCGCTGGTTCTTCACCATGACGTCGATCAGCACCCAGCGCGATTTCCCGGTGGCCTGCTTCGACTTCACGATGCCGGTCGGCCGAATGGTGTCGCCGGGCCGGACCGGCGTGACCCATCTCGTCTCGAGCCTTCGGTGGATGGCGCCCGCGGGATAGGCCCGGTCGGTCAGCATGCGCGAGATCAGCCCGAAATTGTTCATGCCGTGCATGATGATCCCGCCGAAATTGGTCTTGCCGAAATTGCCCTTCATATAGTCGTCGTCGAGATGCAGCGGGTTGTAATCGAGCGAGGCGTCGCAAAACAGCCGGATCGATTCCCTGGAAACCTCGAATTTCGGTCCATCGATGCTGTCGCCCGGGCTAAGGTTTTCGAATGTGGTTGGCATCGTTGCCTCACTGCGGCCGGATGGTCCAGCCACGGCCGGAGCAGATCACTTCGCCGTGCTGGTTGAAGAAGACATTGTCGGCATTGGTTATATTGTATAATCAATTTCTAACGCGCTATAATTCAGTCCTCGCCGGGAAAACAAAATGCCGAAGTTAAAACTGCCCAACATCGAGGACGTCGTCGCGATCGACATCCATACCCATGCCGAAGAGCCCTGCGGTATGCATGGCGATGACGGCTATGACGATTTCCAGGCGCAGATGGCCGACTACTTCAAGTCGCCGCACAAGCACCCGCCGACGGTGCCGGAGACCGCGGCCTATTACCGCGCCAAGAAGATCGCCGCCGTGATCTTCCCGGTCGATGCCGAGCGGGAGACCGGTTTCCGCCGCTACAATAATTACGAGATGCTCGAGATCGCCTCCGACAATCTCGACGTGCTGATCCCCTTTGTCAGCATCGACCCGCACAAGGGCAAGCTCGGCGTGCGCGAGGCGCGCAAGCTGATCGAGGAATACGGCGTCCGCGGCTTCAAATTCCATCCGACCATGCAGGGATTCTATCCCAATGACCGCATGGCCTATCCGCTGTATGAAGCGATCAATGACGGCGGCGCGATCGCGCTGTTCCACACCGGCCAGACCGGCGTCGGTTCGGGCATGCCCGGCGGCATGGGCATGCGCCTAAAATATTCCAACCCGATGTATATGGACGATGTGGCAGCCGACTTTCCCGACCTGAAGATCATCCTTGCGCATCCCTCCTTCCCCTGGCAGGAAGAGGCGCTGTCGGTCGCGACCCACAAGCCCAACGTCTATATCGACCTCTCCGGCTGGTCGCCGAAATATTTCCCGCCAATTCTGGTGCGCTACATCAACAGCATTTTGCAGGACAAGATGCTGTTCGGCTCGGACTGGCCGGTGATCACGCCGGATCGCTGGCTTTCCGACTTCGCCAAACTCGATATCCGCGACGAGATCAGGCCAAAGGTGCTAAAGGCCAACGCGCGCAAGATTTTGGGCATCTGACCCCCCTACCGGAAGCGAGCCGCCATGACCATCAAAGCCGTCGTGCTCGATGCCTATGGCACGCTGTATGACGTGCAGTCGGTGGCGGCCGTGACCGAGGAAGCGTTTCCGGGGTACGGCGAGATCATCACGCAGGTCTGGCGGATAAAACAGCTGGAATATTCCTGGCTGCGTTCGCTGATGCGGCGCTACGAGGATTTTTCCGTGCTGACGCGTGAGTCGCTGGTCTACAGCTTGCGGATCCTCGGGCTGCAATATGACGACGCCGTGTTCGCGCGGCTGATGGAGAAATACCTGCATCTCGATCTCTATCCAGATGCGAACGCCGCGCTTGCCGCGCTGAAAGGCCGCAAACTCGCGATCCTCTCCAACGGCAGCACCGACATGCTCAATGCGCTGGTGAAGAACAGCGGACTCGACCGCGTGCTCGACGCCACGATCAGCATCGATTCCAAGCGCGTCTTCAAGCCGGCGCCGGACGCCTACACCCTGATCGAGGAAAAGCTCGGAGTCGTGCCCGCCGAGGTGCTGTTCGTGTCGTCGAACCCGTGGGACGCCTGCGGCGCAAAATCCTTTGGTCTCAACGTCGCCTGGATCGAGCGGGTGACGCCGGAGGCGATGGCGTTGGCCTGCGTCGAGAGCGACAAGGTCGCGCCGCTGACCATGTTCAAGGCGATCCGGATGCAGATGGACGAGCTCGGCGTCGAGCCTGATTATCGGATTCATTCCCTGTCGGAATTGCCGAAAGTTGTAGCCACGCATGAGTCTTGAATCGGTCCGCGCGTTTTTTGCCGAAAAAGCTCCCGACATTTCCGTGATCGAATCGACCCTGAGTTCGGCCACCGTCCTGCTTGCGGCGGAGGCCTATGGCGTCGAGCCGGCGCGGATCGCGAAAACGCTGTCGTTACGGATCGGCGACCGCGTCGTGCTGATCGTCGCGGCCGGCACGTCGCGGATGGACAACAAGAAGGTAAAGGCTTTTTTCGGGGGCAAGCCAAAAATGCTCGGCCTCGACGAGGTCGCCGACATCACCGGGCATGAGGTCGGCGGCGTCTGTCCGTTCGGGCTGAAGACGCCGCTGCCGGTTTATTGCGACCTATCCTTGAAAGCGTTCGATGTGGTGGTGCCGGCGGCGGGCTCGACCCACAGCGCGGTGCGCATCACGCCGCAGCGGATGGCGGAACTGACGTCGGCTGAATGGGTCGACGTCTGCCAGACGCCGGTTGGGTGAAGTCGGCTATTGGTCGCTACCGACACGCGGCTGATATTCGCGACGCCCGGGCGCGGCAGCCTGTGGAGACATGCTGTCGTTGGACTCGAACACCGCGCGGCAGGGCCCGCTGAGTTGCGCGGTGTTCTGCCGGAGGCAGCCGACGATCCGGTTGACGTCGGGTATCTGCGCGCCGCACAGCCGGAACACATCCGGCGTGCAGGCCATCTGCTGCTCCATGGTGCCGCGATATTCATCCGCGAGTGCGGCGCCTTGCGCCGCGAACGCAGCGAGGCCAATGGCAAAATTGAGGACAATCCGCTGCGCCATCTCGCGGTCCTTTCTTCAATGCAAAATTTTCCAACACCCCGCGCGCGGGTTCCCGCCGCGCCGTTGTCATAAAGTCGCAAATGAATGAGGCCGTCGAAGGTTCGCGCAAAACAACAGAATGTGAAGCGGGTTCCCGCCTACTCCACCTTGCCGATCTTCTTCACCGCCGCGATCAGCCGCGCGCTGTCGTCGCCGACGAACTTGGCGAATTCCGGTGCGTCGAGATAGGCGACCGGGCTGCCGGCGGTTTCCAGCGGTTTTATCACCTCGGGACTTTTCACCGCCTGCGCCATCGATGCGCGCAGCTTCGTCATGATCGGCGCCGGCAGCGTGGCTTGCGCGAACAGCCCGGCCCAGATGTAGAACTCGACATCCTTGTAGCCGAGTTCCCTGAAGGTCGGCAGGTCGGGAAAACTCGGCACCCGCTCTGCGCCCCAGTTCGCCAGCACCCGCATCTTGCCGTCATCGACCTGCTGCTTCAGCGTGCCCGGCGCCGACGCCAGCGCCTGCACCGTGCCGCTCAGCAGCGCATTCAGCGCGGGACCGGCGCCGCGGAACGGCACGTGCAGCAGTTTGATTCCGGCGCTGGTCGCGAACATTTCCATCGCGACATGCAGCGTGCCGTAGGGACCGGACGAGCCGTAGGGAATTTGCCCCGGCCGCTTTTTGGCATCGTCGACAAAATCCTGCACCGTCTTCCATGGCGCCGAGGCCGGCACCGCCAGCAGCGTCGGATCGGCCAGCACGCGCGCGACCGGCGCGAATTGCGAGACTTCATACTGCACCGGTCGATCGAACAGCCGGTCGGCTTCGGGCAACACCGCGAGCGAGGACAGCGTCATCAGGAGCGTGTAGCCGTCGGGTTCGGCGCGGGCGGCCGCCGCATTGCCGATCGATCCGCCGCCGCCGCCGGCGCGGTTGTCGACGATGACGGATTTGCCGAAAATGCCTTCCAGCGCATGCGCCACCGGCCGCGCCGCGAGATCCGCCTGCCCGCCGGCCGGAAACGGCACGATCATGGTGATGTTGCGCTCCGGCCAGGCCACGTCCGCCAGCGCCGCTTTGGAAAATGCGGCTTGCGCCAGCGGCAGCGCGGCGGCGGCTTTCAGCCATTCACGTCGGTTCATCTGACGTCTTCTCCCCGGGGGATTATTGTTTGATTGGCTGCAACCTAGCCTGAACCGTAGGGATGGCAAAGGCGCTCTTGCACCGTGCCCACTTCACACAGAACTATTTCCGCTTCTTGCCCCTGGCGAAATGCGTCGCCAAAAACTCCGCCAGCACCCCGACGCGGGCCGGACGCGGGCCGCCGGGCGGCATCACCAGATGCACCGCGCCTTCGGTCTGCTTCCAGCCCTTCAGGATCACCTCGACCTCGCCGGAGGCAATCGCGTCGCCGACGATGAAATCCGGCAGGTCGGCAATCCCGAGGCCGGCGACCAGCGCCGGCAGCACCGCTTCGCCATTGTTGACGCGCAACTGCCCGCCCGGCCGCACGCTGGCCTGCTCGCCGGCGGCGTTGGTGTAGTGCCAGACATTCGGCGTCGAGAGATAGGCGTAGGCAAAGCAGCGGTGCTGGGCGAGATGCATCGGATGGGTCGGCCGGCCGTATCTCTTGAGATAGGAAGGCGCCGCCACCGTATAGCGCGGCATCGCGCACAGCCGCCGCGCGATCAGCGAGGAATCCGGCAGGCTGGCGATCCGCAAGCCCGCATCAAAACCCTCGCCGATCAGATCGACCATCGCGTCGCTGAGATGCAGGTCGATCGAAACGTCGGGGTACTGCTTGAGAAACTCGGGAAGGACCGGCGCCACGACCTTCACCCCGAAAGTCATGGGCACCGCGAGCCGCACCAGGCCGCGCGGCGTCACCGATTGTGACAGCGCCTCGTTCTCGGCCGCCTCGCCGTCAGCCAGGAGACGCGCGGCGCGCTCCGACAGCTTTTGCCCGGCATCGGTCAGCGCCAGACGCCGCGATGTGCGGTTGAAAAGCCGCGCGCCGAGCCGCTCCTCCAGCCGGCTGACCGCCTTCGACACCGTCGGCTTGGACAGCGCCAGTTCGCTGGCGGCGGCCGCAAACGAGCGCAGTTCCACGACTTTCGCGAAAATCGCCAGCGCCTCGAAATCCGGGAGTTTTGACATTCGGCGACGTCCCAATGCTAAAAATTGGAAACAATAAGTTTCGATAGTTTCTATTTATATACTTTGGGCAGCGGCATACCCAGAGGCCATGGAAGTTGCAGGCAATCGAAAGATTGAAACGCAAAGGAATATCCCATGATCGAACTCAGGCCATTTGCAAAACTCGGCGCCGCCGACCACGGCTGGCTGAAGGCAAAGCACCACTTCTCGTTCGGCAGCCATTACGACCCCGGCAATATGGGTCACGGCAGCTTGCGGGTGTGGAACGACGACGAGATCGCGCCGAATACCGGCTTCCCGGCCCATCCGCACGCCAACATGGAAATCATCACCTATGTCCGCGAGGGCGCGATCACCCATCAGGACAGTCTCGGCAACAAGGGCCGCACTGAAGCTGGCGACGTGCAGGTGATGAGCGCGGGTAGCGGCATCCGTCACTCCGAATATAATCTGGAGCCGACCAGGACGAGGATCTTCCAGATCTGGATCGAGCCGACCACGCAGGGCGGCCAGCCGACTTGGGGCGCCAAACCGTTCCCGAAGTCGGACCGCTCCGGAAAACTCGCCACCATCGCGAGCGGTTTTGAAGCCGACAAGGACGCGCTGCCGATCCGCGCCGACGCGCGCGTGCTCGCCACCACGCTGAAGGCCGGCGAGAGCGCGGAATATGCTCCGGGCAAGGCGCGGCATCTCTACCTGGTGCCGGCGGCGGGCGCGATCGAGGTCAACGGCGTGCGGGTCAACGCCCGCGACGGCGCCGCGATCCGCGACGAGGCGACGCTCAAGATCACCGCGCTGGAGGATTCCGAACTGGTGCTGGTCGACGCGGCGTAAGGGCGGCGAGCGCAGCAACAGACAACAACGTCGGGCATCCATATCACTTCGAAAGCTTCTTACGAAGTGGATGGATTGCCGGGTCATAAGCGAGCGGAAGCGACGCCGTCCTTCAGACGGCTGTGCCCGGCAATGACGACCTTGAAACAATCATCTCAAAACTGAAAGAAACCCGTCATGACAAAAGTTCTCGTCCTGTATTATTCCGCCTATGGCCACATCGAGGCGATGGCTAACGCCGTCGCCGAAGGCGCCCGCGAGGCCGGCGCCGTCGTCGACGTCAAGCGCGTGCCCGAACTGGTGCCGCCGGATGTCGCAAAGGCGTCATATTACAAGCTCGACCAGCTGGCCCCCGTCGCTGAGATCAACGACCTCGCCAAATACGACGCCGTGATCGTCGGCACCGGCACGCGCTTCGGTCGGATGGCGTCGCAGATGTCGAATTTCCTCGATCAGGCGGGCGGGCTCTGGGCCAAGGGCGCGCTGCACGGCAAGGTCGGTGGCGCCTTCACCTCGACCGCGACCCAGCATGGCGGCCAGGAGACCACGCTGTTCTCGATCATCACCAATCTGTTGCATTTCGGCATGACCATCGTCGGCCTGAATTACGGCTTTTCCGGCCAGATGGAGCTCAACGACGTCACCGGCGGCTCGCCCTATGGCGCGACCACGATCGCCGGCGGCGACGGCAGCCGGAAGCCCAGTGAAAACGAGCTGGCCGGTGCGCGCTATCAAGGCCGCGTGATCGCGGAGACCGCAAAGAAGCTGCATGGCTGATGATGGAACCGGATGGCGCGCAGGCCGTTGGCTCGCGCGCGCATCCCCGCGCCTGGAGAGTACAACATGAGCAACAAGCCCGCTTCCAAGGATACCCGTAAGGATAACAAGACCGCCGCGAACCATCCCGGCATGATGGGCGACGGCACCGAGGAGCAGAATCTCGGTCAGCACGGCAATCCCGGAGCCCGTATCAAGAAGGGCGAAGTCGACGCCGCATTCAGCAAGGACGCCAAGAAATAATCGAGAAATAACGCCGCATCCCCAAGAGCTACGAATTCCCCTATAAAGGCCGGGCCGCATTGCGCCCGGCCTCGTCATACCAACGACGCCGATTCTGGCTTGTTAGAGTATTCCCGATGAGCAACGCCCCGCCCGCCCCATCTCTTGCAGCTTCATGGCCCGAACTGCCGGTATCGGCATGGCGCGAGACTTATGACACGCTGCATCTGTGGACCCAGATCGTCGGCAAGATCCGGTACGCGCGCTCGCCATGGCTGAACCATTCCTGGCATGTCGCGCTCTATGTCACCGCGCGCGGCCTGACGACCTCGCCGATCCCCGATGGCAACAGGACGTTCCAGATCGATTTCGACTTCGTCGATCATGTCCTGCGCATTTCCGACAGCGACGGCGCAGAGCGGCAGTTCGCGCTTGCCGGGCAATCGGTCGCGAGCTTTTATGCCGGCGTGATGGCCGCGCTCGCGGAGCTCGGCATTCACGTCAGCATCGACGACATGCCGAACGAACTGCCGGAGCCGATCAGGTTTCCGCTGGACCGCAAGCACGCCAGCTACGATCCGGAAGCAGTGGCGCGCTTCTTCCGCATCCTGATCAACGCCGACCGCGTGCTAAAGCAATTCCGCACCGGCTTCCTTGGCAAGGCGAGCCCGGTGCATTTCTTCTGGGGCAGCTTTGACCTCGCTGTGACGCGGTTTTCCGGCCGCCGCGCGCCGCGCCATCCCGGCAACGTGCCCAATCTGCCGGATGCTGTGGCCTGCGAAGCCTATTCGCACGAGGAGTGCAGCGCGGGCTTCTGGCCCGGCAGCGGCGCGATCGACTATCCCGCGTTCTATTCCTACGCCTATCCCGAGCCGAAGGGTTATCGTGCCATCAAGGCACGCCCCGACGCAGCCTTCTTCAGCGAAACGCCCGGCGAATTCATCCTGCCCTATGATTCGGTGCGCACCGCCGAGGATCCCGACAAAACGCTGCTGGAATTCCTGCAAAGTACCTACGAGGCTGCGGCTGACAGTGCAAAATGGGATCGCGAGACGCTGGAATGCCCGCTTGGCCAGCCGCGCGTGGTGCGGCCGGTTTGAAGTCAGTTCTCTTCGCGCGAGGGCGGCCGGCCGAGCGCCCGGGTGACACGGGTAGCGAGTTTTGGATAACGGTGAAGCTCACGCGCAGCCCGATCGCGCAACACAAACGGCCAGCCGCGCCAGCTCAGCGCGGCGGTGATTTCGGCCAGCGCCACCGGCACCACGCCGAAACGGCGCTTGTAGGCATAGTTGCCGATGCTGAAATCGAAATGCCGCACGCCGCCGGCATGCAGCGCCGTCATGGTGCGTTCGATGATCAGGCGGCCGGGAGAACAGTTCGACCATTTATCGCCGGCATTGCTGATCCGGACCATCACGTAGCGCGAACCGCTGCGAACCCCGAGCAGGGTTGCGACGACTTCCTCGCCGACCGTCAACGCGGTCAGCACCGCATAGCCGCTGGCGAGGTTGTCGCTGACCAGGCTGCGGTAGAACGCGGCGCAGGTCTCGTCGTTGAGCATGAACTTCAGCCCGAGATGCCGCATCCGGGCATCCTGCTGGGTTTCCATCGCCGACAGCAGACGCAGCGCTTCGTCATGCCCGGTCACGATCCGGAACGTTGCGTCGGGATGGCGCATGAACACCCGCCAACTCCGTTCCAGCTCCTTGCGCACCGTGCGCTCCAGCGAATAGCGGTAGGCGCCGAAATCATCGCCGGTGGTCACCACATTGCTGTTGAGAAACGAGGCGCTGGCGCCCGGCAGCAGCGTCAGCGGATTTGGCCTGCCCTCGAGCTCGAACGGCATCTTGCGCAGGCGAACCAGGTCGGTGCCACCGGGCAGCCGCTTCAAGGCAGCCAAAAGGTCGCGCCACATCGCGCGGGCCGCCGTGGGGTCTCGCAGCGCGGTGGCGTGCAGCAGCGGCGCGTTGTAATCGGTCAGGTTGTGGTCGGCGAATTCGACGATGCGGATTCCCCGGCGCACCCGGCGCACCAGCGGGAAAAGCGCGACCTGCACTGAGGTCGCCGCGTCCGAGACGATCGCGATCAACGGTTCGACGCCATCAAAGCCCGCGAACGCCCGGTACCACGCGTCCAGCCAGCGGCGGTCCTGGAACGGCGTCAGGGCGCGAACGTCGCCGCACTGCGCGCAGGCCCGCTCCCAGTCACGGACGAACTCGACGCGGAATCCCGCGGCGCGGTTGACTTCCCGCGCTTCCGGACGCCCCGCCTCTGCTGTCAACACCGTCATTGCAAATCGAACTGTTTCAGGCCGCCCATGTCAGGCAGCTTTGGGCAGATCGACGATCTTGCCGGGTTGCGCGGCATCGAGCCGGAATTCAGTCGGACGGCGCGCGCTGCGCTCGCGTTTGACCCAGCCGCTGTCGCGATAGAATTTCTGCATCACTGCCTTGGCGAAGTAGGACGGGCCGTGCAGGTTCCGCGTCTTCGGCGCGTAGCCGAAGCGATGCCGCAACAGGCCGTTGGCGAGGTTGACGATCTCGTTACGTCGGATCTGGTCGTTGGTGAAGGACACCGTCATCGAGACGCTGAAGGTGTCGAGATTTTCCACGCGGTGAGGGGCGTTCAGCTCCCAGTGCAACATCTGGCCCGGGCCGATGTCGAATACCTTGGCGTACCGATCGTACCAGTTGGCGTAGGGAATATCGACCTCGACATTGTAGACTGCGATGTCCTCGAGGTGCTGCGGGGTAATGAAGGGCGCCGTGTTCGGATAGACGTAGACGCGCTTGCGCCCCGCGATCTGGATCAAGGCCTGCCCCGGCAGGTCGGCATGGTAGTAGACCTGTGCGTCGGGCGCCGATACCAGAATGCTCTCCTGATGGCTCCAGGCCTCGAAGCCCGGAACCTTGGCTGCGACTTCCTCGAACATCCTGTCGATCAGGACGCGGTAGCGGCTGTCGACCGCGCCGACATCGCGCATGTTGAGCCAGAGGCCACCGCGCGAAATCGCTTCCATCACCTGATGGCCGTTGAGATCGCCGAGCTCGCCCTCGCGCCAGACCCGGCCCGAGCCACGGGCGCCGGTCTGCACCAGGCTATATTGCTCGCGCGGATAACGGTCGATCAACTCGGCCAGCGTGTCGGTCGAGAATAGCGGCGCCTTATGCAATTCGGTGGCAAGCTGGATCGGCTGGTGACTCCACAATGCGGTATGGGTGTCGTCCCAGTCGGCAAAAACCCTGTCGGTCGTCATGGTCGCACTCCTGCTCATTTCTCGTTCGCCGCAGGCTCGTTGATCGGCCATCCCGGCGTGCTTCCCAAGCGCTGTCCCGAAAACGGGCGATCGCGGCTTCAACCGACAATTGTTGTGCCGGTATGAAACGACCCACCTGTTCTCTCCCAATCTATCGCAAGAACGGTGCCCAAGGCAGTCGCGGCGCCTGCTTCACCAGGGAGTCTGCGATGTATGGCTAATGCGCATCGCCACGCCTGTCCGGTTCCGCGTTAAGCATCGGCATCGAGCCGCCATATCCGCCGGCCGATTTACCTGCCGCAAAGCCGCAACACCCAACGTCACCTACGCGGTGTTGCCGGTGTTCCACAGCGGCACGATCAGGGATTAACCAATTCCGCAGGCTCAACCGGCTGACTATCCTGATCCAGCATGAATGAACAAGCCGACTCCGGGCTGAGGGGCGGAGCCTGCGCGCCGCCTAGCAGCAACGGTTCCGCAAAAAGATTGGTTCTGTCGGCCAGCTGACGCCGCAGCCCACTGGCGAGACGGGCGAACAATCGCTGCCCAGGCTGCTCGATCAGATAATAACTTGCGCTCGCCACCGCGATCACCAAGGCAACGAAAAACAGCGTCGCCACGATCGGCACGACTTGCCCCCCGAAGGTGATCAATTTTCCCGCTTCGCTGCCGGTCACCGCGTCCACGGGCGCAGTTGTGGTAAAGGTCCGCCCTGTCACCTTTTCAAGCGCAGCGACGGCCCGGTCGATGAAATTGAAGATGATGAAGGCCTGCCACATATAGATCGAATAGGAGATGCGGCCGAGCCACACGCTGCCCCGGTTCGACATCAGGCCCGATATCGGCCCCGCCTCGAAGGCAAACACAAATACGACAGCGGCAAACACCAGCGGCGCCAGAAATGAGTAGCCGGTGCGCCCGGCCAGCGACACATAGATCGCGACCGCGATCACCACCGCGACCTCGAGAAACCCGGTCTTGAACCTGACACCGGACGTGGCCTGCCAGAGGCAATACGTCAGATGCCCGACCGTAAAGCCGTAGATGCATCTGACAACGCCGAGATCGTATGTTGCATCGATGCCATGTCGGGCAAACAGGACCAGAATGCAGGCACTGCCGGCCAGCAATGCGCCGAGAAGATATTCGCTCGCGAAGCGGATGCGGCGCAGCCATGTCGCCCCCGCCAGCAGCGCGCTCGCGAAAATGAGATAGGTCCAGAATTCCGCGCAAATGCTCCAGCTCGGAGGATTCCAGGTCAATTGCGACTCGATTCCGAGCGACTGCCCAAACAGGAGATTTGTCAGAATCGAATGAAACGACGTCGCGCCAGTGAATGGCGGATTGACGAACGACGCGCCGCGCGCGGTCGAAATAGCGCGGCCACCTTCGACGATGATGAAAGCGATCAGCACCACGGCATGCAACGGCCAAAGCCGTCCGAGTCGCCTCATCACGAATCTGCCGACGCCTTCCATCGTCTCGAGACGATGGCCATAAGAGTGCGAAATGACGAACCCGCTCAAGACAAAGAAAAAGTCGACGAACAGGTATGAATTGCGGACGAAATGCAGGGAATAGATCGAGCTGAGGATATTCAGATGAAACAGCGCCACCAGCAATGCTGCGACACCTCGCCAGCTATCCAGCACGCCAAAGTGCATTTTCGTCTGCAGTATCGAGCCTGGCACCTCGTTTGCCGACGACGCATTCACCACTATTGCAGGCATTCCAACATTCCCAACGCGAGCTTCCGAGGCCTGACCTTCCACGGCTTGCGAATATTTCTTTTGGCCCCTCGGGACCCTGCCGGTCCGGGACGCGGAGACATTTACCACACAGCGTTAGGCAAGAAAGTTGCCGTCGCTTACGGTGCGACGACATCCGGGCTATATGGCTAATACAAATCAAACCGGAGAGCGCCGGCGTCGCGCGATGGCAATGGAACCCGCTTATCGAACCCTCGTACTGGACGCCGGTCCGCAAATGAAATGCGGCGTAGGGCAATTCACACGCCTGCTCGGCGCCGCCATCGAAAAAGCCGAACCCGGCAGTTGCACAACGTTAACCCTAACCCGTGACCAGGGATTGGCGATCGATATCTGGCGGGCGATTGGCTCGGCGGGCAACATCATCTGCAACTTCCCGATCGTGGCCTGGAAGCGCGTGATGTTTCGCCCCTTGCTGGCGCTGGCGATCGCGCGGCTGCGCCGCCGGCATGTTGTCCTGGTCCAGCACGAATGGGCAGGCCTGCACTGGCTTCGCCGCATCACCTATGTCCCGGCCCTATTGCTTGCGAACAGGATCGTGATGTTCTCGCCACTGGTGTGGCGCGAACTCGCCGACGATGCCGTGGTGGGTTGGGCGGCAAAGAAAGTCGTGCTGGCGCCGCTACCGCCGAACATCGAAGCGCCCGCCACGACCGCCGACAGCGCATTGCGGCGGAGACTTGCCACAGCACGGCAGAACGGCCGGATCGTGATCGGGCATTTCGGATCGATCTACCCCGCCAAGCAGCCGAACGCGCTGCTCAACATATGCGCGATCCTGCGGCAACGAGGGCTGAAGCCGCTTCTGGTCTATGTCGGCTCGTTCATCCGCGCAACCGACAATGTCGAGGAGGAGTTTCGCGCCCGCGCCGACGAGCTCGGCATCACCGACGACGTCATCGTCAGCGGTTACGTCGAGTCCGACCAGGACGTGTTTGGCATTTTCAGCGAGATCGACGCCTTCTGCTATCCGCTCGGCGAAGGCATCACCGCGCGGCGCGCCAGCATCCTCGCCTGCGCCCAGTCGGCCCGTCCGGTGGTCGTCACCGGTCCGGCTCTGCCCGGCGAGTTCGACCACCATCCGCGATTCAAGGCGTTGATCGACAGCGGCGCCATCCTGCTGGTGCCGCGCGGCGCCGGCGACGAAGCCTATGTCGACAGGATCGTCTCGGCGCTCAAACAGCCCCCGATACACCAGTCGTTCGCATTCGACGGTTGGTGGCAGGACGCAGTACGGGCGATACGGGCGCAGTTCACTCCCTGAGGCGAAACCGCGCCAGATAATGCAGCCCGAATACCGCGATCAGGAACGTGAACCACATCGGGTCGACACGATCGAGAAAGAAACTCTCCATCGTCGACAGATAGAGGGTGAACAGCCAGAGCTGAAACAACAGCATCGCCAGCGGTCCGCGATTCCCGTTCCGGTCCGCGGTATGGAAATTGCGCAACGGCCCGAACACCAGCACCGCTATCAGCAACGCCAACCCGGGCAATCCCATCGTCAACGCGGTGTCGAGATATCCGTTGTGACTGTGCGACGCATATTCCGCCCACTCCATGCCCTGCGGGAGATTCTGGATCGAGCCGCCGCCCCAGAACGCCGAGAAGCCGTAACCGATCGCTAGCCTCGCCTGCAACGCCTGGATCGCGAAGGTCCAGATGTCGACCCGCCCGGTGAAAGTGGCGTCGATCGGCAATGCCCGGACCACGGCGGCAAGCCCCGAATTCACCACCGTGCCGACACTGAATAGATTCATGAGCACGAGCGGTGCCAGCACGATGACGCCGCGAAGCCAGAGCGCCTGCACGGCCGAAGCGAGCGACGTGAGCAGCAGCACCGCGAAGAACAAGGCGGTCGAGCTTTTGCCCTCGGCCTGGAACAGGAAGAAGGCGGCCAGCACACACACCGCGATCCCGGCCAAACGCGGCCCGACACGACCAATATAAATACCGATGAACAGCAGCATCGCCATCATCGCCGCCGCGACGTTCTTGTGGCCGAACGACCCGCGCCAGTCACCTGCCAGTTGCGGCTCCTGGGTGTCGGTGGCCAGATGAATCGAAAGGTCCGGCGCCAGCAACACCCCGAGATAGCAGATCGCCAGCAGCGCCAGTGCGGCTATGCTGAACCAGCGCGCCAATTCGCCCTGCGATTTCGGCAGCAGCACCAAGGTCGACGCCACCGAAATGACGCACACCGTCAGCGCGAACCGGCGAATTGAGGTACCGGGATCGAGCGACAGCACGACGCTCAGTACGATCCAGCCACCGAACAGCATGTAGCCGGGCGATAGCAGTGTCAGCAGGCCCGCCCGATTGTCGCGCATCGCGAGCGCCAGCGTCAACACCGTGAAAACGCCGAAGGCCAGATAAGTCGGCGTCTCGTTACCGGTCGAGACATCCTTGAGTGCGGCATTGCCGAGATCGATGAACGGCCGCAGCGATACCCAGACCACCAGCAATATGCCGATAAAGGTAGCGCCGCGCACCACATCCATCACCTGGCGGCGTTGCAGGTCGCCGACGACGGCGCGAACTTCCGACGTGGTGACCAACTGGCTCATCAGGTGATCTTCGAAGCTTTGTAGGGTTGCGGCTCGATGCCGAGCGACGCCAATGCGCTGCCGAGCGCGACCGCCATCGGATGCACCGCAAAGATCGGCCTGCGCTCGGTAACGATCAGCCGGACGGCGCGCAACAGCGACAAAGGCAGCCGCGCCAGAAGCCTCGCCAGCAGCTTGATGCGGGTCCGAACCGTTCGTGCCGCCTTGAGTTCGACGTGGTAGTTGATCGCGCCGATCCGCAAGCCTCGCAACGCGAGCCATCCGGAACTGGTTCGAACGGGCGGCACGGTCTCACTGATGACGGCGTCGGCCGCCCACTGGAATTTCATTCCGGCATCTCGGCATCGCACGAAGAAATCGGTGTCGCCGCCGCCGAGGAAATTGAAACGGAGGTCGAACGAAGCGTCCTCGAGCGTTTCGAACACCGTCCGGCTGATCAGGCAATTGCCGCAGCCGTAGATCACCGGCACCGGGCCGCTCGCATCGTAGGCCGGACGGAACGCCGGATGGCGGCGCAGGGCACGCTTGCTGTCGTCATCGAAATTCGGCAACACCGGGCCGCCGACCAGATCGGCGCCGGTGGCCTCGGCCGCGCCGACCATCCGTTCCACCCAGTTCAACGACGCGACTTCGTCGTCGTCGATCATCAACAGGTGCACCGCCGCCGGGAACGTGGCCAGCGCGGTCTCGAACGCGGCGTTGATGGCCTGGCAGTTGCCCTGCCGCGGCTCGATCACGCAGAGCCCCTGCAACCGGCCGGAACGCAGGAATTCGGCGGCGATCGGCACCCCCTCGCATTTCATCGCGTCGTTCTCGACCACCACGACGGCGAAACGGCGCCGGGTCTGCTGCTCGGCGAGCGATTGCAGCGTGCGGCGCAGATGCTGCGGCCGTCGAAAACTCGGAATGCAGACCACGATCCCGACGGTTAGATCGAGATCGTGCGAGGTCGTGGCGAGGCTACGGGTCGGCGAGGCCATGTCAGAGCTTTCCATCGGCGGATACCTCGATCCAGGGCAGATGCTTTAGCCGCGGCCACCATTTGGCGCGAAACTCGGTGACATGCGGGTTGACGTCGAGGGTGGAGGCCGGAATTTCCGGCATCTCCGCCGCCAGCACATCGTCACGCAGGAAGATGGCATTGAAGCCGAGCGCATTGATTCCGACCAGCCGGTAGCCCCTGCGCCTGGAGACGGCAACATAAGCCGCAAGGCTGGCCGAGCGAAACAGCGCCTGATCAACGGGCTGCGCGGCATAATTGAAATCGGCCTGGTAGGGAATGGTGAGGGCGCGGTTGCTCGGCACCGCATTGTTGAATTCGCAGATCAGGATCCGCGGCCGCAGGGTCATCGCGTTCCACAGATGCAGGTCGTTGCCGTCAATGTCGAGCGACAGCACGTCGACCTCGTCGGGCACGCCGACCGAGGCCAGTACCCTGTTGACGTTGTCGCGGGTGAACCATTCCGACTGCACGAGCGGCGGCAGCGCACGGGTGGCCGGATGACGGGCGAAGAAGCGCCGGCCTTCGCCCACGAACACCGGGTCGCCGTCGAACAGGAAGCCGCGCCAGCGATGATGCACCAGCAAGTTGGTCGCCATGCAAGTGCGGCCGTCCTGCGAACTGATCTCGACGACCGTCCGCGAAACCGAACCGGCCAGCGTCAGCAGATAGAGCAGATGGCCGTCCTCCTCGAATTCCGAAAACCGGCTGAAGCCGACCTGATCGAGCGGCAGGATCACGCCCGCCGCCTGCAACTGCTTCCAGGTCGCGACCAGGTTCTTCTGCGCGACCTCGGAGCTACGATAAATCGCCTCCTCCGGCCCCAACTCGAACTGCACCAGCTTGCGCTTGATCTGCCGCAGCAGGGAAACGCCGCGCAAGCGCGCGATGACGGCATCGAGCAATGGCCGGCTCGTCGGGCGGCTTGCCGGGGCGGCGTGGATGCTGCGAGTTTCGATATCGGTAGAGATCTGGCTCATGCTTCAGTTCGATCCATGGTGCGGCGCTGCTCGATGCAGGCTCTTGTCGTTGAATGGTTTCCGGTCAAGCCGGTTTGTGTCTGAATTCGTTGATGACGTCGAACAGCGGCTTGCGCTTGAGATCGGCATCGAGCGGTAGCGGCCGGTTCGGCTTTCCATCCCTGCGCTTGAACCAGGTCGGCACCCAGGTGTAGCGGTCGGTCAAGCCCCAGGTCAGGATCGCCTTCGGGCGCACGACATCGGCAACCGCGCCAAGGAACTGATCCGCGAACGCCGCGACCATTGCGTCGCGCCGCTTCAGATCGCCGGGCAATTCGTAGTCGATGACGTCCAGTTCGGTAATCAGCACATCGAGCTTGAGCGCGACGATCTCCGACAGGAATTGCTGCAACGCATCGCGATCGATGCGGCGGCTGGAAAACAGATGCGCTTGCAATCCAACCGCATGCAGCGGCACGCCGCGGTCGCGCAACGAACGCAACAGGCTGACCAGCGCCTTGCGTCGCGCCGCGAAACGCGGACCTTCATATTCGATGTCGTATTCGTTAAGCACCAGCCGTGCATCCGGATCGGCTTTGGCGGTCGCACGTAACGCGATCGCCAGGTAGTCCGGCCCTAATTGTTTGGCCCATATCGAAGGACGGAACGAAGAATCGTTTTCCGGCCATTCCGCCAGCGGCTCATTGATCACGTCCCAGGACGGGATCGCGCCGCGATATCGGGACACAACCGTCTCGATATGATCGGTCAACTCGCGTTCGGCCTCGGCCCGGCTGCTGATCTCGTTGGTCCAGGCCGGCAGGGCACCATACCAGGCCAAGGTGTGACCGCGCATTTCCAGCCCGTTCTGACGGGCGAAATCGATCAACATGTCGGCTTTTTCGAATCTGTATTCACCGCGGGTTGGGCGCAGTTCCAGCCATTTAAGTTCGCTTTCCGGAACGATCAACTGGCAGTTCGCGATCATTGCGTCGCGATAGGACAGGTCGGACACCAGCATGTCGGAGCGCGCCGCCGCGCCATACGGAATGAGCAAGCTCTTCGCGGGAGAGTTGGCGCCGGACTGGTCCAGCGGTGTCGCAAATGCGGACACTCCGGACAGCGCCGGCGCGCAGCAAATGCCCAGCGCGGCAAGCTTTGCTGCCTCGGCGAGAAGATCGCGACGTGAATGCGTGTTTTTCGGCATGCGGCACTCGGCTTCGCTGTGACGTCCAAACGATACACGCCGATCATTGCAATATCCGGTCCATCGGCGCGCTTTCCCGCGCAGAAACCGCACGATGGTTACCGGGGCAACCCACCGGCCCGAATTAACCAAGACCGGAACAGAGCCGGTCCCGGTCGCCGGTTCGGCACCGATCTTGCTGTCTTGACGCGTGATGAGTGTCGAACCGATCAATACGTTTGAACTGGACATGCCGGTGGTCTCGCGGGCCGCACGCCTGCGCGAGAAGCTGGAGCGCAATATCCGCGCCCAGTTTACCAATTATCTTCAGGTCTTTGCCGGCACCGGCGTGCGGCTCGGCCTGCAGGCGGTCTATTTCTTCATCCTGGCCAATACGCTGTCGCTGCGCGACATGGGCCTGTTCGCCTCGACCTCGGCGACCGGCATCATGATCGGCTGCTTTTCGGGTCTGGGCTTCTCTTCATTTGCTTTCAGGGCCGCCGCCGGCAAGCGCCGCGCGCTCGGCGGCCATCTCGCGGTGTTCTATGTGAGCTGGCTGATCTCGCTGCCGCTCTGCCTCGCCGCTTCGTTGCCGGTGTTTTACCTTTTGTTTACCACGTCGCTGTCGCTGACCGCGTTCCTGCTCATTATCCTCGTCGAAGCCGGGACCTGGCGGATCGTCGAAATGGTCCATCAGGTCAATAACGGCCTCGGCCGTTACGGCTCGGCCTCGCTGGTCATCAGCCTCGGCACCGCCTTGCGCACCGCAGGCGCAATCGCGTTCATGGCCTCCGGCAAGCACGACGTCGAAACCTGGTCGATCGTCTATGTCATCTTCAATCTCGCCGCGATGCTGCTGGCGATCGCGGTCTACCAGCCGCGCATCCGGCTGCGCTGGCGCCCCTCGTTGTTCTTTGGCCGGATTCGCGAAGCGCTGATGTTCGCGATCGCCTATTGCGCCTTCATCTCGCAGAACGAGATCGACAAGGTGGTGATGCTGTCGCTGGCCGACCAGCAAACCGTCGGTATCTATGCGATCGCTTCCCGAATCATCGACTTCACGTCGGTGCCGATCCGCACCTTCTATGTGCTGTATTCGCGCAAGCTGATCCTGGAAGGCCGCGTGCGCAACAAGATCGGCCGCAGCCTCAGCGTCGAGGTCATGATCGCGCTGATCTCGACCGTCGCGTTCGCCGGCCTGCTCGCGGTGCTGTGGTTCTGGCCGCATCTGCTCGGCCACAACGTCGCCTCCGCCGTGCCGCTCTTGACCGTGGCGCTGGCCGTGCCGGCCTTCAAGAATCTGCTGGAATATCACTCCGAGCTGTTCTTCGTTTATCAGCGGATGACAATCCGCGCCGTGCTCGCGACCACGCAGGTGGCGCTGAAGGCCGCGGCGCTGGCGCTGCTGCTGATTTCGTTCGAAAGCATCACGCAATGGGGCGTCTGGCTCAACGCGATCTATATCGGCCTTTACGCGCTCTCGGCCACCATCGTCTACAGTTTCGTATTCGGGAATGAGAACAATGAGTAAAACCGTTGCGACCGATTTCAGCTATGCGACCGCGCTCGACGGGGCCGATCAGCGCGGGTCGGCCTATGCGCATGCCTATCCGCAATCGCTGCTCGACCTGCCGCCCGGCGAGGCGCGCAAAAGTCTGCTCGCGGTTCACGAAATCCTCTCGGCAAATCTGCCCTCGGGCCGGCTCGCGATCTACGAGGCCGGCGGCGGCTCGACCAGTTTCCTGCCGCTCTCAATCTCGAACCGCGCGCACGTCACGGTGGTCGATATCGACGCCGACCAGATCCGCAACAATGACTATGCGCAGGACAAGATCCTTGGCGACATTCAGACCTACCGTTTCGCGTCCGACCGTTTCGATCTCGTGATCTGCTACAATGTCATCGAGCATCTTCCCGACGCCAGGTCCGCGCTGCTCGGCTTCTGCGAATCCCTGAAGCAAGGCGGCCTGATCCTGATCGGCGCCCCGAATCCGAAATCGCTGTCCGGCATCGTCACCAAGCACACCCCGCACTGGTTCCACGTCTGGTTCTACCGTTACGTGCTCGGCGACAAGAAGGCCGGCCTGCCCGGCGAAGCGCCGTTCCCGACCTTCTTCCATCCGCTGGTGACGCCCGCCAACCTCGATGCCTTCGCCGGGGATCAGGGTCTCGAAGTGGTCTACCGCAAGAATTACGAAAGCCCGCGCTTTCCGGAGATGCGTACGCGCAAACCGGTGTTTGCCGGCCTGCTCGACGCCGCCGCGGCCGTGATGAATTTCCTGCTGCTGCGAAAGACCGACGTGCGCCACGGCGACTATCACGTGATCCTGAGAAAGCGCTGAACCATGCCCGCGACGCGATACCAAGCCAAAGCGGCTACCGGCTACTCCCCGGCAGCACCTTTGCGCGCCGGCTTCGCGCCGATTGCTAACAAGGCGTTAATTTCCGGTGCTCGCAGGCTTGCGGCCCGGCGATACGATGGCTGCGGTCCGATCGCGGTTGCGGATCGTGACGTTGAAGCCCGGCACGGCGTAAAAAAATCCCGCCCGCGGCATGATGCGGGCGCAGCCAAGTACGCGTCCTTAAACGCTTTCTTTGCCATTTCGGCGAATAGTCCCTCAATGAGTATGGTTAATTTTTCCTGTTGCGTTTGTTCCGCGCCGAATTCGAGCGCGCCTGTCGTGACCCGGGAAATGACCGCTCAGCCGATGCGCGTGGCGGTTCGAACGGAAGCCGGGGCACATGCTGGTTTATGATCAACCGATAGGCCAGGCCACGGACGCCGCGCCGGCGACGCCGCGACCGTCTGCGGGCTTCAGCGTGCTGGAGCTCAGCCGCGTGATCTGGCAGCGGAAGGTCGCGATCGCCGCTGCCGGGCTGATCTGCGCCTGCGCCGCCGTCGCGGTCGCAAAAAGCCTGACGCCGAAATTCTCCGCCTCCGCGCAGCTCTATGTCGACCCTCGCGAACTGCAACTGGTCGATCGCGAGCTGACGCCGCGCGCCCAGGACGTCTCGGGCCTGGCGATGGTGGTGGAAAGCCAGGCGCGGCTGATCACCTCGAACAACGTGTTGCTGCAGGTGATTCGCAGCACGGGAATCGACAAGGATCCGGAATTCGGCGGCGTCTCCAGGGGAATCATGGCGACGATGCTTGGCCTGGTCGGGATTCATTCGCCGGCCGCCGATGAAACCAGGCTCGAACAGATGGCGGCGCTGGACGCCCTGAATCGCCACGTCACCGTCAAGAAGACCGACCGCAGCTTCATCGTCGATGTCGATGTCTGGTCGCGCGACCCGGCGAAGGCGGCGATGCTCGCCAACGCGCTCGCCCACGCCTATCTGACGGAATCCAGGGACTCGCAGGCCACCGCCGCCCGGCGCGCGACCAAGGATTTGTCCGGCCGACTGATGGAATTGAAGCAGCGGCTGCGCAACGCGGAAAACGAACTTGCCATATACAAGGCGCAGAACAATTTCGTCGGCACCCAGGACACGCTGATCAGCGATCAACAGCTCTCCGCCAGCAACCAACGGCTCGCCGCGGCGCGGGCCGCGACGCTCGACGCCCGGGCCAAATACGACCAGATCGAGTCGAGCCGGCGCGTGACCGCCGACAGCGGCGCCATTCCCGAAGCGCTGCAATCGCCGACCATCGCCAATCTGCGCGCGCAATATGCCGAGGCGCGCAAGCGCTACGCCGAACTGAGCGCCGAACTCGGCCCGCTGCACCCTGCCCTGCGCCAGATGGAGAAGCAGGTCGAGGATCTGCGTCGCACCGTCAACGAGGAAGTCGATCGCTTCGCCACCGCGGCCAAGAACGACCTGACCCGAGCCCGCGACTACGAGGCCTCGCTCAACAAGGCGCTCGACGCGCAAAAGCGCCAGAGCAATGAAATGAGCCAGGCCGCGGTGCGGCTCCGCGAGCTTGAACGCGACGTCGAGGCCAGCCGCGACGTCTATCAGGCGTTCCTCAAGCGTTCCCGCGAAACCGAAGAGCAGGAAAGCCTCAACACCTCGAGCGCGCGTATCATTGGCGAGGCCACCGTGCCGCAGCGGCGCACCTTCCCGCCCGGCATGAGCCTGGTCGCGATGCTCGGCTTCATGCTCGGCACGCTCGCCGCGGCGGCATGGGCCGTGATAGTCGACCGCCTGCCCCCGAACACAACGACGCCGGAACGGATCGGCGCAGAGGCCAAGCCCACCGCCTCGACGCCGAAGCCACCGTCGGCCCCGCGGCCGCAGGGCGCGGTTGCCATCGTCGAAAAGCCTGTCATCGCCCGGCTGCAGGAATCCGACGTGATACTGACGCTCGGCGGTATCCTGATCACCGGCATCATTCCCGATTTGACGCGGATCGGCTGGCCGACACTGCGGATGGGCTTTCCGCTGACGACCTTCGTCAACGCCATGCGCGACATGCGTACGCCGCTGCAGAAGCGCGCGAAGGATGTCACGCCGGTCATGGCGGTGATCGGGACCGGACCCATCCAGGACCGCAGCATTGCCGCGCTGAATGTCGCGCTCGCCGCCGCGCGCGACGGCCTCAAGGTCTTGATGATCGACGCCGACCACGCCACGCACGCGCTTTCGAACAAGGTGAATCGCCCGGCCAAGCGCGAGGCGAGCCGTCTCGGCTGGCTCAGCATCGGCAGCAAGGCTTCGCGCGCCCTCGAAACCGCGAACGGCATTTCCGTGCTGCCGGCCATCGCCGGATCCGACGTCAAGTCGGGCGAGGCTATTCGCAAGGCGATCGCGCAGGCGCGCTCCGCCGGGGCATACGATCTCGTCGTGATCGACGGTCCGGCGATGCCCTGGACCGCGGCCGACCGCAAGCTGCTCGATGAGACCAATGGACTCGTCGCAGTGTTGCCGACCAGCCTCGACATCAACGATTGCCTGGAAAACATCCTGACCGCGCTCGACGGCGCCGAGCACAGATTGGTCGGCGTGGTCCTGAACGAACTTCAGGCTGCGACCGTCCAACGTCAGCGGGACAAGCAATATGCTTGAGCGGCGCGCAAATCCGATTGGCCGGGCCGCCACCGCAGGCGTGGCCCGAATTACGCTGGGCGGGCTGCGGCTGGCCGTGCTCGATCTCGAGCAGACCGCGAATTTCATGATCGACGCGCTGGTTCCAGTGCGCCGGGTCGGGCGGCCGCTTTATTTGACCTCCGCCAATGGCGAGGTGCTGGCGCGTTGCTCGACCGAACCGATGACCGAACGCCTGTTCCGCGCCGCCGATCTGATCAACGCCGATGGCCAGCCACTGGTGACGGTGTCGCGATTCAAGTCATCGACGCCGCTGCCGGAGCGCGTGGCGACCACCGATCTGTTCGAGGTTGTCGCGCGCAAGGCGTCCGCCGCCGGCCTCAGCTTCTACATGTTCGGCGCCGATGAAGCGGAGAACGCCGCCGCCGTCACCAGGGTGCAAGCCAAATTTCCCAACCTTCGGATCGTCGGACACTGTCACGGCTATCTCAAGGGCGATGCGCTGCGCGGGAAGGTCGACGAGATCAACGCGCTGGCGCCGGATTATCTGTGGATCGCGCTCGGCGTGCCCTATGAGCAGGCCTTTGTCGAGGAATTCACCCCGCGCTTGTCCAATGTCGGCGTCATCAAGACATCGGGCGGATTGTTCAACTTCCTGTCCGGCAGCCGGGCCCGCGCACCGAAATGGATGCAGAGCCTCGGCCTCGAATGGGCCTGGCGAATCTGGCTCGAGCCGCGCCGGCTGTTCTGGCGCTATCTGACCACCAATCCGCGCGCACTTTATCTGCTGTTCAACAAGAGCCGGCCTTCAGACACCGATCGGACACGGTGCCGCTAACGTCGCCGGTCTGAAGTTCCTGCCGCAATAAACAAGAATGTCGCAACGGCGCACTGGCATGAGCGATCGTCCGTCTATTCTGGTTACCGGTGGCGCGGGCTATATCGGCTCGCATTGCTGCCGCGCCCCGCTGAAGACGGTGGAGCCTGTCGGAGCCGGCAAATCCCTGTCGCCGGCCGCCTGACCTCAGATAGATCCGTAGCTGCTTGCTGCAGTTGCGTTGTGCGCTGACGCGCCCGACGCATGCGGGCGCGCGTCTTGCACCGCGAGAACCAGACCGGCTAGCATGTTTCGATAACAAGAGGCTGGCTGAATCGAAGGCCGCGCCCAAACGGAGGAAACCATGAGACCCATCCACCGGCTCTGGCGATATCTGCTGCTGCCGCTGTCGTTCGCGGGCATGCTCAGCATCAGCTCCGCCGCCGAGCTCAATCCCGCCGCGCTGGTCTATAAAATGCCCGACCAGATTCCATGAGGACCCGTCAATGCGGCCGGCGCGCAAAGCGCGGTCGTGGTCGGCGATCCGACCAAGCCCGGCTTCTACATGGTCTACAACAAATGGACCAAGGGAAACCATTTCAGCCACCCGCACTTCCATCCCAACGACCGCTACATCGTGGTGTTGCAGGGTAGCTGGTGGGTCGGCACCGGACCGAAATTCGATCTCGAGCACGGCTCGTCCCCGATGCCCGCCGGCACTTTCGTCACGCATTTCGGCAAACAGGTGCATTGGGACGGCGCCAAGGACGAGGACGCCGTGTTGCTGATCCTGGGCGAAGGCCCTGCAACGGCAACCGAAGTTGAAATGACGAAATAGACCGGCAATTTAGCGAGGCCGCGATGCACCAAGCCGCGTATATCGCACTCGAACGCGTCGTGCGCGAATTCGCGGAATGGCGCGCCGTCGCCGAGGACGAACGCTCGCCGGCGCCGGCATGGTGGTGGGCCCCGGCGTTTGAAGCCCGCAACCTGCGGCAGCCGATGCCGGCTGCGTGGTGTTCTATCCTCGACTTGCCTGAGGGCTCGGCCACCGCGGCCGGCGCCAGCGTGCTGCTGGCATCGCTCGCCGGCCAGAACTCGCTGGCCTACGCCAATGATTTTCCGCGCAACGCGGCACAAGCCCGTCCGCCCTGAGCACCCCGCCAAGGCTGTCCCGGCAATGCTCAGCAGCTCGCCTGCCGGACGGCCTGCCCAAATCCCGGCTGCAGTGGCGGCGAGACCAGTTGCGGCGTCGGCCGCAGCAGCTCGGCCAATTTATCCGACGCAAGCGGCCGGCTGAACAGAAAACCCTGCATTTCGTCGCAGCCATGCGCCCGCAGGAACTGCTCCTGTTCGAGGGTCTCCACGCCCTCGGCAACGATCGTCATTCCAAGCGCCCGGCCCATGCTGATGATGGCCTGCGCGATCGCCTGATCCTCGGTATCATCAGGGAGATCGCGGACGAACGAGCGGTCAATCTTGATGGTGTCGATCGGAAATTGCTTCATCAGCGACATCGACGAGTAGCCGGTTCCGAAATCGTCGATCGCAATGCGAATGCCGCGGCTCTGGATCGCGTCGAGCACCTTGATGGCGCGCGAGACGTTGCGCATCATCATGCTTTCGGTGACCTCGATCTGCAGCAGCACCGGAGACATGCCGCTCGCCGCCAGCGCCTCGTCGATATCCTGCAGCAGATTGTCGTCGATGAACTGCCGCGGCGACAAATTGACCGCCATCGACACCGGCCGCAAGCCGCAGCGCTGCCACGCCATGTTCTGCGCGCACGCCTCCATCAGCGCCCAACGCCCGATCGGGACGATCAGGCCGGTTTCCTCGGCGAGCGGGATGAACTGGCCGGGCGGCAGCATGCCGTATTCCGGATGAGTCCAGCGCAACAGGGCCTCGACGCCGGTAATCTGCCCGGTCGCCAGATCCACCTTGGGCTGGTAGTGCAGCGAGAATTCCTCGCGCTCCAGTGCATGGCGCAGGCAATTCTCCAGCGTCAGGCGCTCGATCGACTGCATCTTCACTTCCTTGCTGAAGAAGCGGAAATTGTTCTTGCCGTCTTCCTTGGCGAGGTACATCGCGGTATCGGCGCTCTTGGTCAGCGAATGCACGTCGGCGCCATGGGCCGGGAACATGGCGACGCCGATGCTGGCCGTGGCGTGGCATTCGAGGCCGCTCAATTGCACCGGCTGGCTCAGCGCCGACAACAGCTTGCGTGCGATGTCCTCGATGTCCTCGCGCGCGGCGGAGTGTTCGAGAATCACGACGAATTCGTCGCCGCCGAGCCGCGCCACGATATCGCTCGCGCGCAGATTCCGGCGCAGCCGGTCGGCCATTTCCGCCAGCAGGGCGTCGCCGGCTTCATGACCGAGCGAATCGTTGATGACCTTGAAGCGGTCGAGATCGATGAACAGCATGGCGAATTGCAACCGGCGACGCTGCGCCACCTCGATCGCCGAATGCAGCAGATGATTGAACATCTCGCGATTGGGCAGTCCGGTCAGGCTGTCATGCGACGCCAGATATTCGATCCGCTCGTCCGCCCGCATCTTCTCGTCGGCGCGATCGAAATTGTCGAGCGCGAACGCGATATTGTCGGCCAGCCGTTGCAGCAGATCGACCGACCCCGGCGTGAAGGCGCCTTTTTCCCGGGCGCAGAACAGCAGAATGCCGACCGGCTTGCCGCGGTTGAACAGCGGAAACGCCGCGACCGCGCTGGCGCCGTCGGCACGGATCGAATCGTGAAACAGGGCGCCGCGCGGATCGGCGAGGTAGTCGTTGCTGATGCAGGCCTCGCCGCTGCGGAATGCGATCCCGCTGATCCCGCGTCCCTCCGGACAATCCGCGCTGGCCGAGAGCCTGGAGGTCTTCGACTTTTCCGCCATCGGTCCGGCGGCGGCGACGATCTCGAAAAAATCCTGGCCAGGCCGCGCCAGGCCGATGCTGGTCGAGGTGAACCTTCCGCCATTGGCCGCCGCTTCGCACACCAGTTCGAACAGCTCGGAGCGGGATTTCGCCCGCATGATCGCCTCATTGGTCGCGCTCAGCGCCGCGAACATCCGCGTCAGCCGGTCCTTTTGCTCCTCGACCCTGGCCTTTTCATCATTGCGATCGAAATTGCGGATCGCGAACGAGACGTTTTCCGCCAGCCGCTGCAGCAGCTCGACCAGTTCCGGCGTGAACGTACCCCGTTCCATCGAATTCAGGATCAGCACGCCTCTGGCGCGATCGCCGCTCAGCAACGGCAGCGCCGCGGAGGATGCAATGCCGCTGATGCGCGCGCCCGCGTGCCACGGCCGGGTGCGCTCGTCCGCCAGGAAATCGTTGCTGATGCAAGGCTGCCGGGTCCGGTACGCCGTTCCGGTGATGCCGCGCCCTTCGGGTATCGATTCCGTGATCGCGAATTTGCGATTCCGCATCTCGCTGGCGTCGACCCCGGTGGAGGCGACGACATGAAGCAGATCGGAGCCGGGCCTGGTGAGCGCCACCGTCGCCGAGTTGAACTTTGCACCATGCACCGCCGCGTCGCACACCCGCTGGAACAGATCGTCGCGCGACTTGGCGCGCACGATCGCCTCGTTGGTGGCGCTGAGCGCCGCAAACATCCGCGACAGCCGCGCCCGCGCCGCCTCGCGATCGAAATTATCGAGCGCATAGGAAATATTCGCCGACATCCGCTCGAGCAGCGAGACGATCGGGTCGTTCAAGGAGCCGGCGTCGCGCATGGTCACCAGCAGCACGCCGACGCTTTGGCCGTTGCAGGTCAAAGGCAGTGCGGCAGCGGCGCCGACATGGCCGTCGCAGGCGCTCCTGCGCCAGGCCAGCGAGCGCGGGTCGTTGAGGAAATCGTTGCTGATGCAAAGCTTTTGGTCGCGAAAGGCCTGGCCGCAAACACCCGATCCTTCGGGTGTGTTGGTTACCGTCGAGATATCGATCCGGCGTAGCCGCTTGACGTCCTTGCCGAAACCGGCGGCGAACCGCAGCATCTGGCTGCGGGCCTCCAGCAAAAACACCGCCGTGGCGAGAAAGTCGCCGCTGGCGAACGCAGCCTTGGCGACCTGCTCGTAGAGCTCCTCGGGCGATTTCGCATAGAGGATTGCTTCGTTGGTCGCGCTCAAGGCCGCAAACGTACGCGTGATATTCGTCTCCAACGTACCTCTCCTTGAGGTAATGGCTGCTTCTGCCCTCGAATTAATGGGTTCCCGGGCCTAAATGGCCGTTAAAGGCGGCCCGCGTCGCGATTCAGAGTAAACGTCACGCCAATGGTTGGGGTTAAATGCTCGGGATTTCTACGGACCAGCCACGCTGGAAGAGCCCCAGGGACGACCCTGACGGGCGGGGTCAGGCAGACCGCCGTCATACTTGATGACCGTCCGGTAGCTTCTACCGGACGGTCAATTCCGCGGCGTGGAAACCCGCCGGCAGGTCCGATCTGGCAGCGCCCGGCCATTCGTTTTTGGCCCTTGCTCCGGGGCCACCGCTTTGAGACCATGAAGCTGAAATACCAAGACTTCCAACAACAAGACCTCCAACAACAAGACTTGCAGCAATAAGACCTGCAACAACAAGACCCGCCTCGCGCGCGGGCGTCGAAAGAGGAAATCCCATGCCCATCGTCCAGGCCGACCGCTTGACGCGGATCAGCGCGGCGCTGCTCAAGGCCGCCGGCGCATCCGATGAGGAGGCCAATGCGGTCGCTATCGGTTGCGTCAACGCCAACCTCGCCGGCCATGACTCCCACGGCATCATCGCGGTCCCGACCTATATCGACCGCATCAAGGCCGGCCACATCGTGCCCGGGGCGAAATGGACGATCGTGCAGGAATCGCCGACCACGACCGTGATCGACGGCCACTGGGGTTTTGGCTTTCACGTCAACGCCAAGGCGATGGAACTGACGATCCAGAAGGCCAAGACCGCCAACGTCGCCGCCTGCACCGTGTTCCGGCAAAGCCATGTCGGGCGGCTCGCCGCTTATCCGATGATGGCGATGCGGGAGGGCATGATCGGGATCGCCACCGCCGATTCCGGCCGTTCGCCCAAGCATGTCGCGCCGTTCGGCGGCCGCGAAGCACGCCTTGGCACCAATCCGATCTCGATCGCGGTGCCGTCCGACCTCGATGCGCCGTTCTACCTGGACATGGCGACCTCGGCGGTCGCCGCCGGCAAGATCCTGCTGGCGGCGGCGCGCAACGAGGAAATCCCGACCGGCTGGATCGTCGACAGCGAAGGACGGCAAAGCACCGATCCCAAGCAATTCCGCAAGGGCGGCGCGTTGCTGCCGCTCGGCGGCACCGAGGGCTACAAGGGCAGCGGGCTCGCGGCCATGGTCGAGGTGCTGTGCGGCCTGTTGACCGGACTTGGATTCGGCGTCGAGCCGACCGGCCGGCACAATGACGGCTGCTTCATGGCGGTGTTCAATGTCGCCGCGTTCCGTCCGCTGAAGGACTTCAAGAAGGAAGTGGCGGAATTCGCGCGCTATCTCAAATCGACCCCGCCGTCCGAAGGATCGCACGGCGTGTTCTATCCCGGCGAGGTCGAATATATGCGCGAGCAGAAGCGCAAGGCCGAAGGCATCGAGATCGAGGACGCGACCTGGGACAAACTGCGCGCGCTGGCCGGCGAGTACAAACTCGCCGCTCAGCTCGATCTCGCGTAACGAACGTCCGGGCAGAGGAGAGATAACATGACACGGCAAATGGCGCTGGTGGGTTTCCTGCAGGCGCAGAATTGCACCAACCTGCCGAGTTCGTGGCGTCATCCGGAATCGCGTGACGATTCGATGTCGGCGGACTACTACCAGGAAATAGCGCGGATCCTGGAAGCGGGAAAATTCCACATGGCGTTCTTCGACGACCGCCTGGCGATGCCGGACCGTTACGGCAACGATCACGCCCACACCGTCGAATACGGCATCCGTTGCGTGAAGATGGATCCCATCGTGGTGCTGACCACGATGGGCATGGTGACCTCGAAGCTCGGCCTGGCGTCGACCTGCTCCACCACCTATTTCGAGCCGTTCGATGTGGCGCGCCGTTTTGCCACCCTCGATCTGATGACCAACGGCCGCGCCGCCTGGAATGTCGTCACCTCGGTGAACGACGGCGAAGCCCACAATATGGGGCGCGAGCAGCATCTCGAACACGATCTGCGCTATGACCGCGCTGACGAATTCATGGAAATCGTGCTCGGTCACTGGGATTCCTGGGAAGACGGCTCGCTGATCATCGACAAGAAGAGCGGCCGTTACGCCGATCCGACCAAGGTGAAGCGGCTGGATCACGCCGGTTCGTTCTTCAAGTCGCGCGGACCGTTCACGGTGCCGCGCTCGCAGCAGGGCCATCCCGTCGTGATCCAGGCCGGCGCCAGCGGCCGCGGCCAGCGCTTTGCCGGACGCTGGGGCGAAGTCGTGTTCACTGCGGCGCGCAATCTCGCCAACGCGAAGCAGGGCTACGACGCGATCAAGGGCGAAGCCGCCAAGATCGGCAGGGACCCCGACCAGATGTTCCTTTGCAACCTGACCACGCCGGTGACCGGCGCGACCAAGGCGGAAGCCGAGGACAGGATGGCGCTGATCCAGAAACTGCCGCTGGAGATCGACGCGCTGTCGCTGCTGGCGGAGGGACTGAATTTCGACTTCGGCGCCAAGCCGATCGACGAGCCGCTGACCACCGAAGAGCTGCAGGGAATGCAGGGCATGATCGGCATCCGCGACGGCGTGCTGCGGACATCCGGCAAGACCAACCCGAGCACCCGCGATTTCATCACCTTCTCCGGCCGCGGCCAGGTGCAAGACGCCATCGTCGGCGGCCCGAAGGAAATCGCCGACAAACTGGAAGAGATGTTCGTCAACCGCGGCTGCGACGGCTTTGTCATCGCAGCGTCCTATGTGCCGGGCAGCTATGCCGACTTCGTCAATCATGTGGTGCCGGAGCTGCAGCGCCGCGGCCTGTTCCACAGGGATTACGCCGGCAAGACCCTGCGCGAGAATCTCGGCCTGAAGCGTCCGGCGGCCGGCGCCTGGAAACTCCAGCCGCGCCAGGCGGCAGAATAATAAAAGGAAACGAACATGCGTTGGCTCAAATTCACCACAAGCGGGCAGGCCGCGGAACAGGCCTCCTGGGGCATCGTCGAAGGCGACAAGGTGATCGCCGTCAGCGGCGATCCGTTCGGCGAGCACGAGCGCACGGCGCAAACGCATGCGCTGAAGGACGTCAAGATCGAACTGCCGGTGATGCCGCGCACCTTCTATTGCGTCGGCCTCAACTACCTCAAGCATCTCAAGGAAGCCGCCGACAAGGCCGGCACGGTGCCGAACGTGCCCGACCGGCCCGAGATCGGCTATCGCGCGCAGAACGCGCTGATCGCGCATGACGAGGACGTCGTGATCCCCGCCCACGCGACCGAGAAGATTCACTACGAAGGCGAACTCGCCGTGGTGATCGGCAAGAAGGCAAAACATCTCACCGAAGCCAACGCGATGTCCTGCATCTTCGGCTACACCATCGGCAACGATGTCAGCGAGCGGACCTGGCAGAAGGCCGATCGCGGATTGTGGCGCGCCAAGAATGCCGACACCTTCAAGCCGATGGGGCCGTGGATCGAAACCGACGTCAATCTCGACAAGATGGAGACTGTCGTCCGGGTCAACGGCAAGGAGACCAACCGTTTCCGCACCAACGACATGATCTTCGGCATCGTGCCGTTCATCGTTGAGATGACCAAATATTTTACGCTGTGGCCGGGCGACGTGATCTGGATGGGCACCGACGGCGCCTCTCCCGACATCAAAGCGGGCGATGTGGTGGAGATCGACATCACCGGCATTGGCACCCTGCGCAACAAGTTCGTCGCGGAAAAACGCTAGCCCATGAGCCGTCACAGCGCCGCGCATTATTTCCTCGAAGGTCTGGTCGACCTCGGGGTCGAGTACATCTTTGCCAATCTCGGCACCGATCACGTCTCGCTGATCGAGGAGATGGCGCGCTGGGACAGAGGCGGTCGCAAGCATCCGGAAATGATCCTGTGCCCGCATGAGGTCGTCGCGGTGCACATGGCCGGCGGCTATGCGCTGGCGACCGGCCGCGGACAGGCGGTGCTGGTGCATGTCGATGCCGGCACCGCGAATGCCTGCATGGCGATCCAGAACCTGTTCCGCTATCGGCTGCCGGTGATGCTGTTCGCCGGACGCGCGCCGCACACGCTGCATGGCGAATTGACCGGCTCGCGCGACACCTACGTTCATTTCGTGCAGGACCCGTTCGATATCGCCAGCATCGTGCGGCCCTACGTGAAATGGGAATACTCGCTGCCGTCCGGCGTCGTGGTGAAGGAGGCGCTGACGCGCGCCAGCGCGTTCGCGCAGAGCGACCCGCCCGGCCCGGTCTACATGATGCTGCCGCGCGAAACGCTGGCGGAGGAATGGGACGAGGCCGAGATGCCGTCCTATCCGCCGGCGCGCTACGGCAGCGTGCAATCCGGCGGCGTCGAACCGGCGCGGGCTGAGGCAATCGCGCAGGCGCTGATGGAAGCGGAAAATCCGGTGGCCTGCACCGCCTATCTCGGCCGCAAGCCGGAAGCGGTGGCCGTGCTCGACCGACTGGCGCGCGCCTGCGGCATCCGCGTCGCCGAATTCAATCCGATCGACCTCAACATCTCCCGGGATTCGCCCTGTTTCGCCGGCTCCGACCCGCTGCCTTTGCTTGAGCGGGCCGATCTCGGGCTGCTTCTCGATTCCGACGTGCCGTTCGTGCCGCAATCCGCCAAACGCGCCGGCGCCATCAAATGGATCCAGATCGATATCGATCCGCTGAAGGCGGATTTTCCGATGTGGGGCTTTGCCACCGACATGCGAGTCCGGGGCGATTGCGCCATCGTGCTGCGGCAAGTGCTGGAGGTGGTCAAGGCGCGTTCCGATGACGCCTTCCGCCGCCGCGTGGCGGAGCGCATCGCAAGCTGGAGCGCGGACCGCGAGGCCGCCGCAAAACGCCGCGCGACCGCAAGCGCCAACCAGGGTGTCTCCGGCGCGCTCAATCCAGCCTTCGTGCTGGCGACGCTGAGCGGAAAATTGTCGCAAGAAGACGTCGTCCTCAATGAGGCGATTCGCAACGGTCCGATCCTGCAGGAGCAGGTCAAACGTACCCGGCCGCAGACCTATGTCGGACTCGCCGGCGGCGGTTTGGGTTTTTCCGGCGGCATGGCGCTCGGCATGAAGCTGGCGCGAGCGGATCGCCGCGTCGTGCAGGTGATCGGTGACGGCGGGTTTCACTTCTCGTCGCCCGACAGCGTCTATGCGGTGGCGCAGCAGTATCAGATCCCGATCCTGACTGTCGTGCTGGACAATGGCGGCTGGCAGGCGGTGAAATCCGCGGTGCAGCGCGTCTATCCCAGGGGCGTCGCGGCCGAGACCAACGAATTCCAGTCGCGGCTGATGTCCGGCCGGCAGGGCGAGGTCAGGGACTTTTCGGCGGTGGCAAAAGCGTTCGGCGCGCATGGCGAGCGCGTCTCCGAGCCCGGCGAGCTTTCGGCTGCGATCGACCGTTGTCTCGCGGCGCTGGGTGACGGCAAGGCCGCCGTGCTGCATGTTCATGTGACGCGGCTTTGAAGGGAGTTTTTCGGTGAGAGCGCTCGCAGGATTTTTGACGGTCGGCGCCTGCCTCGCCTTCGGCGCGCTGGCATCCGCCCAGGAGGACCCGGCAAGATACCCGACGCGGGCGATCCACATCGTGGTCGGATTCACGCCCGGCGGCGGCAACGACATCCTGGCGCGGATCGTCGGACAGAAACTGTCCGAAAGTTTTGGCCAGCCGGTCGTGATCGACAACAAGCCCGGCGGCGGCGCGATCGTCGCCACCGAATATGTCGCCAAGGCCGCGCCCGACGGCTACACGCTCTTGGTCGGCGCCAGCGGCGCGATGACGGTCAATCCGGCGGTTTACACCAAACTGCCTTACGATCCGCTGCACGATTTCGTTCCGCTGTCCGAGATCGGCTCGTTCCCGCTGATCCTGGTGATCGGCGCATCGTCGCCGTTCAAATCGATGGCGGACCTCGTCGCGTATGCCAAAGCCAATCCCGACAAGACCAATTATTCCAGCGCCTCCACCGCCTTCCAGGTCGCGACCGAGTTGTTCAAGCAGAAGACCGGCGCGCCGATGCAGGAGATTCCGTACAAGGGCGCCGCGGATTCCGTGATGGCGGTGATCTCCGGCCAGGTCACCGCGACGATTGCCGATGCCGGCCCGGTATCGGGCCAGATCAAGGGCGGCCAGGTCCGCGCGCTGGCGGTCGCGGCGCCGAAGCGAACCGCCGATCTGCCTGATGTGCCGACCATGAAAGAGGCCGGCGCCGACGTCGAGGCGGTATTGTGGAGCGGCCTGTTCGCGCCAAGGAACACGCCGCCCGCGATCGTCAGTAAGCTCGAGGGCGAATTGATGCGGATCACGAAGCTGCCCGACGTGGTCGAGAAGCTGAAGCCGCTCGGCATCGATCCGGTCGGCAATTCGTCCGACCAGTTCGCCGCCGTGATGGCCTCCGACATCGCGCGGTGGACCGCAGTGGCAAAGGCCGCCAACATCAAGATCGAACCCTAGACCGCAACGACCCTCACATCGGCGGCGTCAACCCGTCCTTGCCATAGGTGATGCGCGGAGTCTGCACGGTGCCGTCAGCCATCTTCTTGGCGGCGCCGACGAATATCTTGATTCCCGGCTTGAGATCTTCCGCGCTGCCGGCGACATAGGTCACCACGGCGGTTTCCGGCGTCACCAAAATCTTCTTCTCGCCGTCCTTGTACTTGACCGACAGGGTTTGGCCGTCATTGCCGTTGACGGTCTGATCGACATTGGCGTTGGTCATCTTGGTGTTCGGCTTGAGGTCCCAGTCGTAATGACCTTCGCCGGTGCCGCGCATCGATTCCGGGAAGATATGCACCTCGATGGCCTTCTGGCTGCCGTCGGGCTGAGTCTGGCCGGTGGCGCCGACGAACATGCCGGGCTTGATGTCGGCCATGCTCGCTTTCACGATGGCGACGAACAGCGGCTTGTCGGTGACGGTCAGTTTCAGTTCGGCGCCGTCGCGGTTCTTGACCAGGTAAACCGGTCCATCGACGCTTTCGATGACGCCGCGGATGCGGACGGTTTCCTGTGCGGAGGCCGCTGACGCGGCGAAGATAAAGGCAACGCCGGCAGCGGTGAGCGTACGCTGTAATGTTTTCGACATGGTGTCCCTCTGATTTTGACGCCAATTCGCGATTGCGGACCCTTCTGCAACCCCTGCGCTCCCGTAATATTCCGAAACAATCGATCGGCAGCGGATCGGCCGCGCCGAGCGCGTTCATTCGACCTTGATGCCCACCTGCTGGATCAGCGTGCGCCAGCGCTCTTCCTCGCCCTGGAAATAGCGGCCGAGTTCAGCGGGCGGCTGCGCGATCATGACCAGGCCTTCGTTGACGCCGAGCTTCTTGAAGGACTCGGCTTGAACGGCCGCGGCGGCCGATTTGTTGAGGGTTGCGATCACCTCTGGGGGCGTCTTGGCCGGTGCGAACACGCCGTACCAGCTTTCCGCGGCATAACCGGTAACGCCGGCCTCGGCGACCGTCGGCAATTGCGGGAAGGCCGGCGAGCGTTCCGCCGAGGTCACCGCAAGCGCGCGCAACTGGCCGCTTTCGACCAGGGAGGCGCAACTCGCGACCGTGGTGAACATCACCTGGATCTGACCGCCGATCAGGTCGGTGATCGCGGGCGCGGCGCCCTTGTAGTGAATCGTGGCAAGGTTGACCTTGGCCATGCTCTTGAACAATTCGCCGGCCAGATGCGCCGAGGTGCCGACACCGAATGTCCCATAGGACAATTTTTCGGGATCGGCCTTGGTCGTGGCGATCAGGTCGGCGATCGATTTGATCGGCGATTTGGGATTGACCACGACGATGTTGAACGAGCGCGCCACCAGGGCCACCGGGGCAAAGTCCCTGTGCTGGTCGTAGGGCAGTTTGGCGTTCAGGCTCGGATTGACCGCATTGGCAAACGTCCCCATCAGCAGCGTGTAACCGTCGGGATCGCTGACCGCGACCGCCTGGGTTCCGATGATGGTCCCCGCTCCCGGCTTGTTCTCGATCATGATATTGACGCCGAGGTTTTTGGCCATCTCCTGCGCCAGCGTGCGCGCGATCACGTCGGTGCCGCCACCGGGCGCAAAGGGAACGACGAGTTTTATCACCCGGTCCGGATAGGCGGCGGAGGCCTTGCCGCTTGGCATCGAGAGCCACGCCAATGCTGCAAGCGCGAACAGGCGGAACAATATTCCGAACTTCGACCGAACCATCATCTTACGCGATCCCATTTCATGCGCCGCAACGCGATTGTTCTTGTTCTCTGGAAGTCAGTTGTCGAGGGCCATGCGCGGAACGAAGAACCGGCATGACACGGCCCGCGGCTCGTCAAGATCAACAGGACGTGCCATAGACTGGCATCGGTTTCAAAGACAAGAGCAAAACAAACATCGGGAGGATTGATATGAAGCACTGGCTGGTCGGACTTCTGTTGCTGGCGGGAACGCAAATCCTGGCTTCGCAGGTTCTGGCGCAGCAGAATGTGCCGGTGATCCCCTTCGACTCCGTGCCCAATCCCCTGAAACTGCCGGCCAACATGTATTTCGGCGAAGCCTCCGGCGTGTCGGTCAATTCCAAGGGCCATGTGTTCGTGCTGTCGCGCGGCAACACCAGCGGACCGGCCTATGCGGCAGCCGCGACGCAATTGCTGGAATTCGACGCGCAAGGCAAATTCGTCCGCGAAATCGGCAAGAATCTCTACGCATGGTCGTTCGGGCACACCGTGAAGATCGATCCGCAGGACAATATCTGGGTCACCGACAAGGGCTCGGACATGGTGATCAAGTTCGATCCCGAGGGCCGCGTCGTCATGGTGTTCGGCCGCAAGCAGGAAGCTTCCGACGAAGACACCGCGCCGCTCAAGCGCCCGAAACCGCCGCTGCCCGCCGAGGATGGCCGCTTCCGCCAGGTCACCGACGTGGCCTGGGACAAGGCCGGCAACACGTTTATCAGCGACGGCTACATCAATTCGCGCGTCGCCAAGGTCGACAAGGACGGCAACTGGCTGAAGTCGTGGGGCGACCGCGGCACCGGCCCGGGCCAGTTCAACACCCCGCATTCGATCGCGACCGACGCCGACGGCAATGTCTATGTCGCCGATCGCGGCAATCACCGCATCCAGGTGTTCGACGGCGAAGGAAAATTCCTGCGCCAGTTCACCATCGACGTGCCGGTGCCGGCCGATGCAAAACCCGCGATCGGCAAGATCCCGGACGAGGCGATGATGGCCGGCGGCACCTTCCATCCCGGCTCGCCTTGGGCGATCTGCATCACGCCGCCGCCGCATCAGGTGCTCTATAGCTCCGACGCCTGGCCCGGCCGCATCTACAAGCTCCGCCTCGACGGCAAGGTGCTGGGCATGCTCGGCAGCTCCGGCAAGCAGTTGAAACATTTCGGCTGGATTCACGCGCTGGCCTGCCCGTCGGAGAATACGATCTATGCGGCGGAGCTGTTGAACTGGCGGGTGCAGAAGCTGATCCTGAAGCCGTAGCGGCCGGATAGTTCTCCTAGCCCGGATGGGCCAACGGGTCGCGCGAATGCGCGCCCGATGACAGGCTCCGCGACATCCGGGACGAGGGACCCGCATATCGCTGCGCTCATGCGGGCTTACAACGCTCCCCGCTCGTCGTCCCGGCCTTTAGCCGGGAGGACGAACTTAAATCATCCGCGCCACGAACGGGATTTTTCGCAGCCACACCGTGAGCAACCAACTCGCGCCAAGCGTGCCGACAAAAACAATGGCCGCCTTGACGCCGGCGGGCCAGGCGGGATCGTAGACGACATATTGCAGCCAGATGATCGGCATGTAGTGCAGCAAATAGATGCCGTAGGCGGACGGCTGCATGGCGTCGAGGCACAAAAGACTCGATTTCGTCAATCGCAACGAGGTCGCGGGCAGCGTGAAGGCCATCGCGGCGCTGAAGCTCGCAAAGGCGACGCCATAGGCGGTGCGCCACCACAAGGCCGGGTGAGCAAAGTTCTCGATCCAGTTGTGGTGGGCGTACACCAGCAGCAGAATTGCGCCGTAGAACAGCACCGCAAAACCGAGCCAGAGCGGCCAGCGCTTTTCGATGGCGCCGTGCTCCGCCAAAAGCCCCGCCCTCAGGCTGACGACGCCGATGCCGACGCCGGTGAAGAAATAGGCGGGATAAAGCAGGATGCGGCTGGTCTGGATCGGGAACGGGTAATGGCCGGACTCGAACCAGGCGCCGTCGCCGAAGATCAGATGCATCGGCAGATAGCAGGCGACCGAGAGCGCGAGGAACGCGGCAAAGGCGATGACCGGCCGCGCGCGCAGCGCGGCGATCGACCGACTGAGACCTGTGAAAATTCCCGGCGCGATCGACCAGATCGCAACCGCGATGAAGTCGAACACCAACAACACCCACAGGAACCAGGACTGTCCCGACGGCCACGGCCCGATCGTCAGCGTGTGCCACCAGAAATGAAAGAAATTGAAATCGGTGGTGTCGGGAAAATGATAGCGCAGGAACGAGGCGTAATGGGCGATCGGGATAAAAACGAAGATCGAGATCAACAGGGGCACGCCGAGCCGGAACAAGCGGCGGCGCAGATAGCCGGCCGCACCCCGCCGCGTCAGACTGTCGTGCACGAACAGGCCCGAGATCAGGAACATGAAGGCCATGAAGAAGCTATCGTTGAACAGCACCACGAGATCAAAGCCGAGCCAGCGGATGCGGTCGCCATTGCCGAAGAAAGTGTAGTTGACGACGGAGTGATGGATCACCACCAGCAGCGTGGTCAAGGTGCGGGCGCGATCGAGCGCTGTGATGCGCTCCGCCGCGAGGATGTCGCTTTCGCCGGTCTTTTGCAGCATCGTTCAGTCCTCGATCGCACCCGCCGTTGGACGCCGGATCGGAACAATGATCTTGCAAAAAGCTCAGATCATCCGCGCCACCAGCGGAATCCTGCGTAACAAAACCGTGAGCCCCCAGCTCAGCGACAGCGTCCCGATGAATACGGTCACGGCCTTGACGCCGGCGTGCCATTTCAGGTCATAGACCGCGTATTGCAGCCAGATGATGAAGATGTAATGCACGAGGAAAATGCCGTAGGCCGACGGCCGCAGCGCATCCATCAGGCGCCAGCGGCCCGGCGCTAAGCGCAGGAACAGCGACGGCTCGAGGAACGTCATCGCGGCGCTGAACAGCGCAAACGCAAGCCCATAGCCAACGCGCCAGTCCAGCGGCGGCGCACTGAAATTGGCGACCCAGTTATGGTGCGCGTAGACCAGCACCAGGATCGCGCCGTAAAAAACGACCGCGAAGCCGAGCCAGACCGGCCAGCGTTTTGCCACTTCGCCGGTTTCCGCGAACAGGCCGCCGCGCAGATCGAGCGCGCCGACACCGACCCCGAACAGGAAGTAGCCGAGATAGAGCAGGATGCGGCTGGTCTGGATCGGCAGCGGGTAGCCGCCCGGCTCCAGCCAGGCGCCGTCACTGAAGTACAGCCGCATCGGCAGATAGATCGCCACCGAGAAGATCATGAAGGCGACAAAGGCCGTCATCGCCCGGTTGCGCAGCGAATAGATCAGACGGCCGAGCGCCGCGATCGTATCAGGCGCGATCGCCCAGATCAGCGCCGCGATCGCATCGAGCGCCAAAAGCACCCAGAGGAACCAGGCCGGCCCCGACGGCCACGGGCCGACGGTCAGCGTGTGCCACCAGAAATGAAAGAAATTGAAATCGGTAGTGCCGGGCAGATGATAGCGCAGGAAGGTCGGATAATAGGCGATCGGCATCAGCACGAAGATCGAGAGCAGGAACGGAATGCCCAATCGCCGGGCGCGGTTCTTCAAGAACTCCGCCGGTCCGCGCCGCGCGAGACTATCGCGCACGAACAGGCCGGAGATGAAGAACATGCAGGCCATGAAGAAAGAATCGTTGAACAGCACCACCAGGTCGAAGCCGAGCCAGCGCATGTGGTCGCCATTGCCGAAATAGGTGTAGTTGACGACGGAATGATGCACCAGCACCAGGAGCGTGATGCAGGTTCGGGCGCGATCGAACGCCGGAATGCGCGCCGGCGCGGTGGCAGTCTCGTTACTCTTGTCGGTCTTCAGCAGCATCAGATCATTTCTCGAACGCGTCGTAGATCATCTTCTTCACGGTCGTGATGACATGCATCCGGCCGGACGGCGAATCCTGCATCACCACGAAAAACATGTCCTCGGCGCGGTCGACCACGATGTAGCAGCCGGTGGCGCCGTCCCATTTGATCTCGCCGAGCGAGCCCGGCGGCGGCGGCACCGCATTGCCGGGATCGGTGCGCACCCCAAAGCCGTAACCGAACCCAAAACCGTCGCCGGGATAATAGAAATAGTTGCGCTCGACGCCGGAGCCCGGACCGATGTGATCGGTCGTCATCGCCGCATAGGTTTTGGCGCTGAGGTAGGTCTTGCCGTCGAGCTTGCCGCCGTCCAGCAGCATCTGGCCGTAGCGCGCAAAATCGCGGATGGTCGAGACCATGCCGCCGCCGCCGGATTCCCAGCGCGTCACGTGGAGTGAATCGCGCTCGACATGACGATCCCGGTCGAGCGGCTGGGCATAGCGCTGGCGTTCGGCCGGATCGGTCAGGAAGAATTTGGTCGTGGTCATGCCGAGCGGATCGAGCAGGTTTTGCTTCTCGAACTGATACAGCGACTGGCCGGAGGCGACTTCGATGACGCGGCCGAGGACGTCGATCGAATGGCCGTAATCCCACAGCGTGCGCGGCTGTTCGGCCAGCGGCACTTTCGCGATCCGCTCGGCGAACCCGGCATTGTCGAAATCGCCGAGGTAGATTCCGTCATAGGCGGCTTTCACCAGGCCGTCTCCGTAGAAGCCGTAGGTGATGCCGGAGGTGTGCAGCAGCAGATCCTCGATATTGATCGGCCGGACCGGCGGCACGAGATCGAGCACCGCCTTGCCCGACTCGTCCTTGCGCTCGACGCCGACCTTCATGTTGGCGAACGACGGGATGTATTTGCTAACGGGATCGGCGAGCGCGATCTTGCCGCGATCGATCAGTATCATCGCCGAGACGCTGGTGATGGTCTTGGTCACCGAATGGATCGGGAAGATCGAATCCAGGGTCAACGGGATTTTTTTGTCGGGATCGCGCATCCCGAAGGCTTTCAGGTACAGCGGCTTGCCATGCTGCTGCACCAGCACGACGGCGCCGGGAATCCGCCCGGCCACCACCTCGCCGTTGATAAAGGGCTCGATTCCCGCGAGCTTTTCCACCGACAGTTCGGCTCCCGGGCGCGGGCCGAACGTGGGCGCGCCTCCCAGCGATGGCACCGCCGCGGCCATCACGACGAACAGCCCGACGAGGGAAGGCGATAATCTGGATAAGCGAGGAAGCATTGTTGTCCCGGATCGATTCATGCCGATTCGTGGGTTGGTTCTTGGGCGGGTTCTTGAGAGGTTTGGCTTCATTTTAGTTGTCGCAGCGTGACCCAGATAGCACAAACCTGACGGCAAATAGCCTTTCAGGAATAGGGATTGATCAACTTCTGCTGGTCGGCGCTGTGCTTCACCAGCATATCGATGAAGGTCCGGACCTTTGCCGAGAGATGATGGCGGTGCGGATAGACCGCATTCATGGCGAACTCCACCGGCCGGTATTCCGGCAGCAGGCGAACCAGCCGGCCGGCTTCGAGATCGTCATGCACCAGGAAGCCGGCGGCCAGGAAGATTCCGGCGCCGTGCAGCGCGGCCAGCCGCAGCGTGTCGCCGCTATTGGTGACGAGATTGCCGGAGACCCGCACCGCAGCCGGATTTCCCTTGCGGTCGGCAAAGCGCCACTCGTCGCCAAAGGGATAAAGCTCATGACGGATGCAGTTGTGCTGCGCGAGATCAGCCAATTGCTGGGGCCGCGGGTGCGCCTCGAGATAGTCGTGCGAGCAGCACAGCACATGCCGCCAGGTGGCCAGGCTGCGCACGATCAGGCTGGAATCCGGCGGCGGGGTCAGGCGCACGGCCACATCGTAGCCCTCGTCGATCATGTCGACGGTGCGTTCGCCCATGGTGAGATCGACCTTGACCTCGGGATAGTCGGCCAGAAACCGAGCCACCACCGGCGCGACATACTGCACGATGTGGGTCGCGGTATAGATCCGCAGCGTGCCGCGTGGAATCGATTGCGAGGAGCCCGCGATGTCGTCGGCCTGTTCGAGATCGGCGAGAATTTGCGTGCAGCGATCGTAATAGGTCTTGCCGACCTCGGTCAGGCTGACCTTACGCGTGGTGCGATGGAGCAGCCGGGCGCCGAGCCGGTCTTCCAGCGACTGCACATGGTTGCTCACCATGGTGGTCGACATGTTGAGCTTACGGCCCGCGGCGGAAAACCCGCCGGAATCCACCACCCGGACGAACGCCGTCAGACTCGTCAGCCGATCCATTGCCGCCTCCGATTATCCACCCAGACCGGGTAATCTTTCCAATTTTTCCCGGATTATCACGCCGCTGATGATATTGCATCTTCGCTGGCATCATCGAGCGCCCGACAAGGACGCGATCTTTTTGAGGAGGATGTCATGGCGGAACTTTCCTATACCGCTGATTCAATTACAAAAACCGGCCTGCTTCCGTTCCGGCAGGCGATCAAGCGGGCCGGTCTCGCGCTGGCCGTCGCGCTCGGCATCGCGGGCACCGGCGATTTTGGCTACGGCTACCTGACCAACGGGCGCTACCTCGAATCCACCGACGACGCCTATGTCAAAGCCGATTCCACCCTCGTCTCCCCGAAAGTCAGCGGATATCTCGCGCAGGTGCTGGTCGGCGACAATGAACAGGTCAAGGCCGGGCAGTTATTGGCGCGGATCGACGACCGCGATTTTGTGACCGCGCTGAACCAGGCCCATGCCGATGTCGCGGGTGCCGAAGCTGCGGTGAAAAACCTCGACGCCCAGACCGGATTGCAGCAGCCGCTGATCGAACAGGAAATCGCCGACGTCGCCGCCGCCGAAGCCAATCTGCAATTCGCGCAGGAAGAACAAACTCGCTACGACGGCCTGATGAAGTCAGGCTCGGGCACCGTGCAACGCGCCCAGCAGAGCGACGCGGCGTTGCGCGAAAAGACCGCGCAGTTACAACATGGCAAATCCGGACTTATCGCCGCGCAGCGCAAGGTGGATGTGCTCGCCACCGAGCGGGCCAAGGCGGTGGCGCAACTCGATCACGCGCGCGCGGTCGAGGCGCAGGCGGCGTTGAATCTCTCTTACACCAAGATCACCGCTCCCGTTGAGGGCACCGTCGGCGCCCGCACGCTGCGCGTCGGTCAATTCGTGCAGGCCGGCACGCAATTGATGGCGGTGGTGCCGCTGGACGCTGTCTATGTGGTCGCGAACTTCAAGGAAACCCAGCTCACCCATGTGCGCAACGGCCAGCCGGTCGAAGTAAGAATCGACAGTTTTCATGGCACCAAGCTGAAGGGCCATGTCGACAGCCTGTCGCCGGCCTCCGGCCTCGAATTCGCGCTGCTGCCGCCGGACAACGCCACCGGCAATTTCACCAAGATCGTGCAGCGCGTGCCGGTGAAAATCGTGCTCGACGACCACAGCCTGACCGGCCTGCTGCGCCCGGGCATGTCGGCCGAACCGACCATCAACACCAAGGCGGCCGCGGTCGCCGAGCGCGAGGCGACCAGCCGGGTTGCTTCACGCGCTGCCTCGAACCGACCGAGCGGCGGCTGATCGCGCCCCATCCAGCCGGATTATAAAATCCAGCCGGATAATCCTTCCACTACTCCACGGATTATCGAACCTCGCTACTCAATGCATTCTGCCTCTGTCCCCGAGAGGAGAGTTTCATGACCGCGCTCCCAACCACGATCGACGCCGGATCCCCTGCCCGCACGACGCCGCAGCCGCAGACCAATCCGGCCGCCGGCGCCGCAACAGCGGTGACGGCAAAAACCTGGCTCGCGGTGTTCGGCGCGACGCTCGGCGCCTTCATGGCGGTCTTGAACATCCAGATCGTCAACGCCTCGCTCGCCGATATCCAGGGCGCGATCGGCGCCGGCATTGACGACGGCGGATGGATTTCAACCTCCTACCTGATCGCCGAGATCATCGTGATTCCGCTCAGCGGCTGGCTGGCGCAGGTGTTCTCGATCCGGATTTACCTGCTCACCAACGCGATCCTGTTCCTGGTGTTTTCGGCGGCCTGCGCGCTGGCGCAGGATCTGCCGCAGATGATCGTGCTGCGCGCGTTCCAGGGTTTTGCCGGCGGCGTGCTGATCCCGATGGCCTTTACCCTGATCATCACGCTGCTGCCGAAGGCCAAGCAGCCGATCGGGCTGGCGCTGTTCGCGGTGTCCGCGACCTTTGCACCCGCGATCGGCCCGACCATCGGCGGTTACCTCACCGAGAACTGGGGCTGGCAGTACATCTTCTACGTCAACCTCGTGCCGGGCGCGCTGATGATCGGCATGCTGTGGCTCTCGCTGGAAGCCAAGCCGATGAAATTGGCATTACTTCGCCAAGGCGACTGGCCCGGCATCATTACGATGGCGATCGGCCTCGGCGCGCTGCAGACCGTGCTTGAGGAAGGCAACAAGGACGACTGGTTCGGCTCCGACTTCATCGTCCGCCTGTCCGTGATCGCGGTGGTCGCGCTGGCGCTGTTCTTCTGGGTGGAACTGACCAGCCGAAAACCGCTGCTGAACCTGCGGCTGCTGGCGCGGCGCAATTTCGGTTTCGGCGTGCTGGCCAACTTCCTGATGGGCACGGCGCTGTACGGCTCGGTGTTCATCCTGCCGCAATACCTGGCGCGGATTCAGGGTTACAATTCCGAACAGATCGGCATGGTGCTGGCATGGACCGGGTTGCCGCAGCTGGTGCTGATCCCGCTGGTTCCACGGCTGATGAAGCGTTTCGATGCCCGGCTGGTCATCGGCGTCGGCTTTGTACTATTCGCCGCCTCCAACTTCATGAACATTTTCATGACGCCGGATTACGGCTCGGATCAATTGTTCTGGCCCAACGTGGTGCGCGCGGTCGGCCAGGCGTTGGCGTTCGCCCCGCTTTCGGCGGTGGCGACCGCGGGCATTGAAATGGAAAACGCAGGTTCCGCCTCGGCTCTGTTCAACATGATGCGCAATCTCGGCGGCGCGATCGGGATCGCGATGCTGCAGACCTTCCTGACCAAACGGGAACAATATCATTCGAACGTGCTGAGCCAGTCGGTCTCGCTGTTCGAACAGGCTACCCGCACCCGGATCGAACAGTTGACGCAATATTTCCTCAATCACGGCATCACCGATCGCACGCAGGCCTCCCACGAAGCCGTCGTTGCGATCGGCCACGTCGTGCAGAAGCAGGCTTTTATTCTCGCCTTCAGCGACACATTTTATCTGCTGGGTGCCGCACTGATCGTCGCGCTCATGGCAGCGTTGCTTTTGAAGAAAGCCGGCCATCTTGAAGCCGGCGGCGCCCACTAAAATATCCCGTCCACTTAAACCAGAGAAGGAGAACTGCGATGAAAGCCCGATTGAACCCGATGCAGGCCGCGCCCGACACCATGAAAGCCCTGCTGGCGCTGGAGAGCCAGGTGCAGACCAGCGGCCTCGAACGCTCGCTGATCGAACTGGTGAAAACCCGGGCGTCGCAGATCAACGGCTGCGCCTATTGCATCAACATGCACACCACGGACGCGCGCAAGCACGGCGAAACCGAGGCGCGGCTGTTCCTGCTCGATGCCTGGCGGGAGTCGCCGGTTTATTCCGACCGCGAGCGCGCGGCATTGGCCTGGACCGACGCGGTGACGCTGATCTCGAAGACGCATGCGCCCGACGACGTCTACGCCGAGCTGCGCAACCATTTTTCGGAAGCCGAGACGGTCAACCTGACCATGCTGATCGCAACCATCAACGCCTGGAACCGGATCGCGATCAGTTTCCGCGCAGTCCCCGATGTGAAGACGGTCAAGGCCAACGCGGCGTAGCGTGTGATGCGTTCGGTGTCCCGGGCGCGGTGCAGCGCTTCTTCAGCGCTGCTCCGCAGAACCGGGCGGGCTGCACAGCATCCGGGGAACGCCGCAACTCACGTCGCGGTGGCTTTCGCAAAGTCCACATAGATCTCGCGCAACCGGTTGGTCATCGCGCCCGGCTTGCCATCGGCGACCTTCTTGCCGTCGATCGTGACCACCGCCTGCACGAACACGGTGGCGCTGGTGATAAAGGCTTCCTTGGCCGCCAGCGCCTCCTCGATCGAAAACGCGCGCTCCTCGACCCGGAGCTGATGCTCCTCGGCGAGCTTTACCACCGCCTTGCGGGTGCAGCCCGGCAGGATCTCGCTGCCGTTCTGCCGGGTCACGATTACGTTGTCCTGGGTCAGGATGAACGCCGACGACGAGCCGCCCTCGGTCACCTTGCCGTCCTCGATCATCCAGGCCTCGCCGGCGCCGGCTTCGGCCGCGGTTTGCTTTGCGAGAACCTGCGCCAACAACGCGACGCTCTTGATGTCGCGCCGGACCCAGCGCAGGTCGGGCACTGTGATCACGCCGATGCCGGTTTTGGCCGACGGCGCGCCGACGATGTCCTTCACCGAGGTGAACATGATCAGCGTCGGCTTGACGTTCTTGGGGAAGGCAAAATCGCGTCCGGTGTCGGCGCCGCGCGTCACCTCGAGATAGACCATGCCGTTGACGAGGTTGTTGCGCTTGACCAGTTCGTGCTGGATCTCCCCGATCCGCGCGACGGTTTCCGGCAGCGCCAGCGCGATCTCGCCGACCGAGCGCTCCAGCCGCGCCAGATGGGAAGCGTTGTCGATCAGCTTGCCGTCCAGTACGGCGGCGACTTCATAGATGCCGTCACCGAACAGGAAGCCGCGGTCGAACACCGAGACCTTGGCCTCGGATAGCGGCACAAACGATCCATTGACATAGGCAATCTGTTCCAAGCGGGCTCTCCTGCGGGCAGCGAAGTGATGGCGGCGGACAGTATACTTCTATTGGTTAACGCCTGTTCGATGATTTTCCTACCCCCGTCAATGAGACAGGATCTTGGAGAGGAATTTCTGCGCGCGGTCGCTGCGCGGCTTGCCGAAGAAATCGGTCTTCAGCGCGTCCTCGACGATCTCGCCTTTGTCCATGAAGATCACGCGGTTGGCGACCTTGCTGGCAAAGCCCATTTCATGGGTCACCACCATCATGGTCATGCCGTCGCGGGCGAGGTCGACCATCACGTCGAGCACCTCGCTGATCATCTCGGGGTCGAGGGCCGAGGTCGGCTCGTCGAACAGCATCGCGACCGGATCCATCGCCAGCGCCCGCGCGATCGCGACGCGCTGCTGCTGGCCGCCGGACAGCTCGGCCGGATATTTGCGCGCATGGTCCTGCAGACCGACCCGGTCGAGCAGTTTGGTGGCCTTGGCCATGGCGTCAGTATGCGACCGCCCCAGCACCTTCTCCTGCGCCAGGCAGAGATTCTCGATGATCCTTAAGTGCGGGAACAGTTCAAAATGCTGGAACACCATGCCAACCCGCGCGCGCAGTTTTGGCAGGTCGGTCTTTGGGTCGTTGACCCTGACGCCGTCGACGATGATGTCGCCGCGCTGGAACGGCTCCAGCGCGTTGACGCATTTGATCAGGGTCGATTTGCCCGATCCGGAGGGACCGCAGACCACCACCACCTCGCCCCTGGCGACGCTGGTCGAGCAATCCTTCAGCGCCTGGAAACTCGGTCCGTAAAACTTGTCGACATGGCTGATTTCGATCATGGGCAACCCATCAATGGACATAGGCGATGCGCGCGCGCAGGCAGCGGACGCCGAACGACGCCACGCTGGAGATCGCGAAGTAGACTATGGCTGCGAAGATATACATCTCGACCAGCCGCCCGTCGCGCTGCGCGACGTTGGTGGCTGCTCCCAGGAAATCGGTGATCGAGACCACATAGACCAGCGAAGTATCCTGGAACATCACGATCATCTGGGTGAATAGCACCGGCAGCATGTTGCGGAACGCCTGCGGCAGCACGACGTAGCGCATGGTCTGGCTGTAGCTCAGGCCGAGCGCTTGCGCCGCCGCCGGCTGGCCTTTTGATATGGACTGGATGCCGGCGCGCATGATCTCGGAAAAGTATGCCGCCTCGAACATGATGAAGGTGACCAGCGACGAGGTGAACGCGCCGACCGGCAGCGGCCGCGACGATCCGGTCAACCATTGCCCGACATAGGGCACCAGGAAGTAGAACCAGAAGATCACCAGCACCAGCGGCAGCGAGCGGATCAGGTCGACGTAAAGTCCGGCAACCGTGCCAACCACCTTACTTCCCGACAACCGCATCAGCGCGATCAGCGTGCCGAAGATGATGCCGCCGACGGTGGCGAGCACTGTGAGCATCAGCGTGAAGCGCATGCCGTCGAGGAACAGATAGCCCAGGGAGCGCCAGATCACCTCGAAATCGAAATTGGAAAACATCGCCGCTCACTTCCCGCTGATATAGCCGGGGATCGCCACGAAACGCTCGAACCAGCGCATGGCGACGACGACGACGACATTGATGGCGAGATAGAGCACGGTGGCGGCGGTAAAGGCCTCAAACACCTGAAAGGAGAATTCCTGCATCGAGCGCGCCTCGCCGGTCAGTTCGACCAGGCCGATGGTGATCGCCACAGAAGTGTTCTTGATCGTGTTGAGAAACTCCGAGGTTAAGGGCGGCAAAATGATGCGGAACGCCATCGGCAGCAGCACGTAGCGATAGGTCTGCACCGTGGTCAGCCCGAGCGCGGTGGACGCCAAGTGCTGTCCCCGCGGCAGCGAGCCGATGCCCGAGCGCGTTTGTTCGGCGACGCGCGCCGACATGAACAGCCCGACCCCGATCGCCGCGGTATAGAACGGCGCGTTACGGAGCTGCTTCAGCCATAGCCCCCATGACGCCGGCAGCAGTTCCGGCAGCACGAAGAACCACAGGAACAACTGCACCAACAGCGGCATGTTGCGGAAGAATTCGACATAGGCAAAACCTGCGCGCGAAGCCGCCTTCGACGGCAGCGTGCGCATCACGCCTATGATCGCGCCGAACGCCAGCGCGATCACCCAGGCGAACAGCGAGGTCTCGATGGTGACGACGAGACCGTGCAGCAGCATGTCGAGATAGGTGCCGGTCCCGCTCGGGGCCGGCTCCCAGAAGATGCGCCAGTTCCAGTGGTAGTTCACGAAGCCTTAGTTCACCGAATAGGACGCCGGATCCGGCGAATCCGAAGGCTTGGCGAATTCGTGCTTGAGCTCGGGCCCGATCGGCGTGTTGAGGTTCAATCCCTTCGGCGGAATTTTTTGCGTGAACCATTTGTCGTAGAGTTTCTGACCCTCGCCGCTGGTGTAGACGGCGGCGGTGGCGGCATCGACCACCTTCTTGAAGGCCGGATCATCCCTGCGCAGCATGATGCCGTAGGGCTCCGGTTTTGAAAATGCATCCGTCGAAATGACGTAGGCCGACGGATCCTTCGACCCCGCCACGAGGCTCGCCAGCAGGATGTCGTCCATCACGAAGGCCGACGCGCGATCGGTCTCGACCATCAAAAACGCCTCGGCGTGATCCTTGGCGGCGATGATGTTGATCCCGAGATTGCGGGCGGCGTTGGCTTCGGTCAGCTGCTTGATGTTGGTGGTGCCCGCGGTCGAGACGATCGACTTGCCCTTCATATCGTCGATCTTGCCGATGTTGCTCGATTTCTTCGAGACGTAGCGGCTGGCGGTCAGGAAGTGGGTATTGGTGAAGGAGACCTGCTTCTCGCGTTCGGCATTGTTGGTGGTCGATCCGCATTCGAGGTCGATGGTGCCGTTGGCGAGCAGCGGGATGCGGTTCGACGAGGTCACCGGCGTCAGCTTGACATCGAGCTTGTCGAGCTTGAGCTCCTTCTTCACGGCATCGACGATCTTGTAGCAGATGTCCATGGCGAAGCCGACCGGCTTCTGGCTGTCGTCGAGATAGGAAAACGGTATCGAGGAATCGCGGAAGCCGAGCGTGATCGCACCGCTCTCCTTGATGTTCTTCAGCGTTCCGGTCAGTTCCTCGGCACTCGCCGTACCCACGAACACCGTGGCGGCAAGCGCGCAGCCGAGCACATACATCGGTTTCATCATCATTCTCCCCGCTTGGATGACCTTGTCCGGCCATCGGGCTTGCAACATCCGGACCAAACTCAATCAGCGTCCGCCGGCCGGCATACGAGCCTGAAATGCGGCCCCTGACAAGGGACCGCGCCGACGCAGGAGGCCGACTTAGGTCGTACGGGCGCCTTCGACAGACCCGCCGCGACATGGGTTCGGAAGAGCGGATTTATGGGCTTTTCTTGACCGGTATTTTTAGGGATGATCGCCGCACATAAAGGGCTTCCAAAAACATGAAAAAAGAAATCAGGCTCAACGCCTTCGCCATGAACTGCGTGGCGCACCAGTCGCCGGGGTTATGGACCCATCCGCGCGACCGCACGGCGGAATATAACCGGCTGCCGTACTGGCTTGATCTGGCCCGGACGCTGGAGCGCGGACGGTTCGACGGGCTGTTCCTCGCCGACGTGCTCGGCGTCTATGACGTCTATGGCAATAGTCCCGACGCGGCGCTGCGCAACGCCGCGCAAACCCCGTCCAACGAGCCGCTGCTGCTGATCCCGGCGATGGCCGCGGTGACCGAAAATCTCGGCTTTGGCGTCACCAGCAATCTGTCCTATGAGCCGCCCTACCCGTTCGCGCGGCGGATGTCGACGCTCGACCATCTGACCGAAGGCCGGGTCGGCTGGAACGTGGTCACCGGCTATCTCGACAGCGCCGCCCGCGGCGCCGGCAAGGACAAGCAGACCGGGCACGACGACCGCTACGAGATCGCCGACGAATATATGGAGGTGGTCTACAAGCTCTGGGAAGGAAGCTGGGAAAACGATGCGGTGCTGCGCGACCGCGCCCGCAGTCTGTTCGTCGATCCCGCCAAGGTGCATCCGGTCCGGCACGAGGGCAAGAACTACCGGATGAACGCCATTCATCTCAGCGAGCCGTCGCCGCAGCGCACCCCCGTGCTGTACCAAGCCGGCACCTCGCCGCGCGGACGGCAATTCGCCGCCCAGCACGCCGAATGCGTGTTCATGTCGGGACCGTCTGCGAAAGTGATCGGGCCGCGCGTCTCCGCGATCCGCAAGGCCGCCTCCGAGATCGGCCGCAACGGCGCCGAGATCCTGATGTTCAGCATGATGACGATCATCGTCAGCCGCACCGATGCCGAGGCCAAGGCGAAATATGCCGACTATCGCAGCCACATCAATCCTGAGGGCGCGCTAGCTTTGATGTCGGGTTGGACGGGCGTCGATTTTTCGGGATACGACCTCGACCAGCAGGTGCGTCATGTCGAGAACGACGCCGGCCGCAGCGCGCTGGACAATGTCACCCGCGCCGATCCCGACCGGGTGTGGACCGTGCGCGAGGTCATCCAGCATGTCGGCATCGGCGGAGCGGGGCCGGTCGTGGTCGGCTCGCCGGAAAAAGTCGCCGACGACATCGAAAAGTGGTTCGACGAGACCGACGTCGACGGGCTCAATGTTCCCTTCGCGGTATCGCCGGGCGATTTCGAGGACATCACGGACATGCTGGTGCCGGAATTGACCCGGCGCGGCCGCTACAAGCGCGAATACCGCAAGGGCACGCTGCGCGAAAAGCTGTTCGGCGAAGGCCGCGCAAGGTTGACCGCGCCGCATCCGGCGACGACGTACCGGCCAGGTGTGAGAGCAACGGCGGCGGAGTAGCACGTTGCATTCTTTGTTGCGCGCAGGGTAGTCACACGAACGCACTTACTTTTCCCCTCCCCCTTGCGGGGAGGGGAGCGCGCTTGCACTTGCAATGACGCTGTGGTCGCCCTCGCGGCTTAGTTCACCGCGTTATTGACCATGACCTCGATCAGTTTCGGCCCCGGCCGGCGGAACGCCGAGGAGAATATCGACTTCAACTCGCCGGGATCGCTGACACGGATCGCTTCCATGCCGAGCGATTTGGCGACACCGGTAAAATCGACAGGCGGATCGACGAAATCCATGCCGACATAATGATCGTCATTGTGGAACGCTAGCAGCCGTTGCTTGATGATGCGATAGCCGCCATTGTTGGCAATGACAAAGGTCAGCGGCAGCTTGTGATGCGCGGCGGTCCACAGCGCCTGGATCGAATACATCGCGCTGCCGTCGCCGGAGAAACACACCACCGGACGATCCGGATTGGCGAGGCTGACGCCGACCGAAGCCGGCAATCCCCAGCCGATGCCGCCCGAGGCCAGCGCGTGATAGCCGTAACGATCGCGATGCGGGCGCAGCGCGGTCACCTGCCGCGACGAGGTCAGGCCTTCGTCGACCAGGATCGCATGATCCGGCATCGCTTCGACCAGTTGCATGCCGAGCCAATCCGGATCGATCGGCGATTTTGCGCTGGCCTTCGATATCTCCTCGATCAGTTTGCCGCGCCGCGCGGTCCAGTTCTTCGAGGCCAGCGCCGCGATGCCCTTTTTGGCGCGGGCCTCCAGCCCGGCGCCGCCGGCCGCGTTCAGCGCCGGGATCAGCGCGCGCAGCGTTTCCTTGACGTCGGCCTTCACGGCGATCTCGGCGCCGTAATTCTTGCCGATGTCCCAATCGACCAGGCCGACCTGCACCATCGACAGGCCCTCCGGCATCGGATCGACCTCGCTATAGACCGACATCCGCAGGGGATCGGCGCCGAGCACGATCATCAGATCGTAGGGCGACAGCACCTCGCGGACCTGCTTTTGCAGCCGCGACAGCGCGCCCATGAAGCACGGGCTTTCCGACAGGAATTGCGCGCTATAGGGCGTCGAACATTGATAGGCCGGCGCGCCGATCGCCGCCGCAAATTCGGCGGCTTCCTTCAGCGCGTCGCTCTTGACGATCTCGTCGCCGGTGATGATGACGGGGTTTTGGGCCTTCAAGATCCGCTGCGCCAGCGCCTGGACGCCTTCGTCGGACGGGCGCACCCGCGCGTCGACGCGGGTCGAACGGCCGAGTTCGATGCCGGCCTCCGCATTGAGGATGTCGCCGGGCAGCGAAATGAACACCGGTCCGGTCGGCGGCGTGGTCGCGATCTTGGCGGCGCGGCGCACGATCCGCGGCAGATCCTCCAGCCGTGTCACCTCGACGGCCCATTTCACCAGCGGCTCCGCCATCTGCACCAGCGGCCCGAACAGCACCGGCTCCATCAGGCCATGGCCCTGCTCCTGCTGGCCGGCGGTCAGGATCATCGGCGTGCCCGTGAATGCCGCGTTGAACAGCGAGCCCATCGCGTTGCCAAGCCCCGGCGCGACATGGACGTTGCAGGCAACCAGGCGGCCTGAGGCGCGGCTGTAACCATCGGCGATCGCCACCACCAGGCTTTCCTGCATCGCCATCACGTAAGTGAGGTCGGGATGGTCCTTCAGCGCGTGCATGATCGGCAGTTCGGTGGTGCCGGGGTTGCCGAACAGATGCGTGATGCCCTCGTCCTTCAACAGAGCGAGGAACGCCGAGCGCCCGGTAATGCGATTCATCAAAGTCTCCTCCTGCCCGCGGCCGTTACCGGCGGGATCAGCGCATCATGGACGATCTGACATGGCGAGATCAATGGAGCCCCTACATGGCTGCCCTGCACTGACGGGAACGAACCGCCGCGCTATGGTGGCGTCGCGGCCGAAACCGGCTAGAACAGGGAGGATTTTCCTGGTGCGCGCACATGCCCTATGGACCGCCGGCTTGGCATTGACGATCGGACAAATGACCCCCTCTTACGCTGCTCCCCGCGACCGCTTTTTCTGGCTGACGGAAATCAACAAGGCTTCCGCCGTGATGATCGTCGAGCGCGGCATCGTGCCGAAGCCGCTGGGCGCTAAAATCTTTGACGCCATCAAACAGGTCGACGCCGCCGGCAACAGGCCGGGCGCGAGCCGTGCGGCCGACTATCTCGTGGTCGAGAGGGATTTGCTGGCGGCCGGCGGCCCCGATATCTCGCGGCTGCATTCCGGCCGCAGCCGCCAGGACATCGGCGCCACCACGCAGCGGCTGATCAACCGCGACGACTTCCTCGCCGCGTTCGACAGACTGAACGGCATGCGCGATGCGATCCTGACGCTGGCGGCGCGGGCGCCCGACGCCATCATTCCCGCCTATACCTGGGGCGTCCAGGCCCAGCCGATCACGCTCGGACATTATCTCTCGGGCTATGCGGCAGCGTTCGATCGCGAGGCGACGCGGATGCGCGAAGCTTATGCGCGGCTCAACCGGTCGCCGCTCGGCGCCGCGGCATTGGGCACGTCGAGTTTCCCGGTCGACCGGCCGAGGCTCGCGGAATTGCTCGGCTTCGACGGGCCGCTGGAGAATTCCTACGACGCCAACCAGATTTCGCCGATCGATAGCGGCGCGGAGATTGGCGGGCTCGCGACCTCCGGCGCGCTGGTGCTGGGCGCGCTGATCGCGGATGTCACCGCGCAATACGCACAGACCGAGCCGTGGATTTTGTTGACCGAGGGCAGCGAGACCGGCGTCAGCAGCATCATGCCGCAGAAGCGTAATCCGAGCGGGCTGGTAAAACTGCGCGCCGAAGCCAGCACGCTGATCGGCGAGGCCGGAACGTTTGCGCTGATCGCGCATAACGTCGAACCCGGCATGAGCGACTACAAGGATTTCGGCAATCCCGGGGAATATCCCAACGCCATCCTCCGCGACATGGCCGCCTTGTACGCGCATGCCGACGCGGTGGTCCGCACCATGATCTTCCGGCCCGCGCGTGCGCTCGATGAAGTCAACAGCGGCTACTCCACCACAACGGAACTCGCCGACACCTTGCAGCGCGAGGCCGACGTGCCATTCCGGATCGGTCACCATTTTGCATCCGAGCTGGTGAATTTCGGTCGCGGCCATCGCCTGCGCGCGAGCGAAATCCCTTACTCCGAAGCGCAGCGGATCTATGCCGAGATCGCGACCGAGGCGAAAGTCGACAGCAAGTTGCCGCTGACGGAAGCGCAATTCCGCCGCTCGCTCACGGCGGAAAATATGGTGAGCACGAGCAAGGGCCTCGGCGGCCCGCAACCGGCCGAAGTGGCGCGGATGCTGGCTGCGGCAAAATATCATCTCGCCGCCGATCGCGCCTGGCTCGATACGACGCGCGGGAAACTTGTGGCGGCGTCGCAGAAACTTGACGCGGCGTTCGCGGGCTTGAAGGACGCGAAGTAAAAAAGCATCGTGTCCCGGACGCGGTGCAGCGCTCTTGCGGTGCGCCGCAGAGCCGGGACCCACACTTCGGTCATCGCCAGCTGGTGGGCCCCGGTTCAGCACTGCAGTACTTCGTACCGCGCTGCGCCCGGGGCACGGCAGCTTGCGTGGCCCGCGAAGTCAGAACATCCCTTCGTGCTGGACGACCTTCTTCCTTTTCGAGCGTTGCCAGACCACGCCGGGAAAACCCTTCAGCGGCACCAGCGGCTCGCCGGTATAGGCCCATTCCTGCAACTCTTCGATCGCGATGTGATAGAGCGGCTGCCGGCCCGTGCGTCCCTCGAGCAGCGCGCGCGGGATGTTGACCATGTGCGGCGAGCGGGCGCGTTCGTAGTAGATCGGTGTGCCGCAGCTCGCGCAGAAATGCCGCACCGTGCCGGTCGGCCTGTCTTCGTAGCGCGCGATCGCCGTCTTGCCCTTCGTAATACGAAAGCGCTTGCGCCAGCTTCCGACATAGGTGGCGTAGGCCGCGCCATGCGCGCGGCGGCTGGCCTGTGAATGGTCATGCCAGGCCCAGCGCGCCGGCGTGTCGATCTCGATGCAGACCTTGCCGCACAGGCATTGGCCTTTGCTGACGCCGATCGCTGTTGCTGACTTCGCCACGGGAAATCCTTGTAGCCCGGATCAGCGCAGCGACATCCGGGATTCACATAACGAAGTCGCCGGATGTCGCTGCGCTGATCCGGGCTACGATGGTCACGCCTCTTCCAATTCACCGTGCACGGGGTAATCCGTGTAGCCCGCCGCATCGCCGCCGTAAAACGTCGCGCGGTTGTACGGCGTCAACGGATAGCCGCGTTGCAGGCGGCGCGGCAGATCGGGATTGGAAATGAAGATGCGGCCGAACGCGATCGCGTCCGCATGGCCGTCCGCGATCGCAGCATTAGCCGCTTCGCCGGTGAAACCGCCGGCGGTGATCAGGACGCCGCTCCACAGCGGACGGAACAGCACCATCGCCGAGGGCACGTTCTGATGATTGACTTCGGCGCGCCCTGCCCCGCTGGAGCGCGGCTCGATGAAATGCAGATAGGCCAGCCCGAGCTGATCGAGCTGCTTGATGACATGGCCATAGAGCGGCATCGGATCGGGCTCGCCACTGCCATTGGCGACGCCATAAGGCGACAGCCGCACGCCGACGCGATCGGCGCCCCAGACCTCGACCACCGCTTTTGTAACGTCCATCAGGAAGCGGGCGCGATTCTCGATGGAGCCGCCATATTGGTCGGTGCGCAGATTGGTGTGCGAATGCAAAAACTGCTCGATCAGATAGCCGTTGGCGCCATGGATTTCGACGCCATCGAAACCGGCCTTCAGCGCGTTCTTCGCGCCCTGCCGATAGGCGTCGATGATATCAGGGATTTCGTCGCTCGTTAGCCCCCGCGGCGTTTCGTAAGGCGCGGACTTGCCGTCCGCGGTGCCGGTCTTCAGGCCCTCGATCGGCACCGCCGAGGGCGCGACCGGCAACGCGCCGCCCGGCTGGAACGAGGAATGCGAGACACGCCCGACATGCCACAATTGCAGGAAGATGATGCCGCCCTTGGCGTGAACGGCGTCGACCACCTCGCGCCAACCTGCGATCTGTTGTTCCGTATAGATGCCAGGCACGCCGGGGCTGCCAAAGCCGCTCGCCATCACAGGCGAGGCTTCGGCAATCAGCAAGCCGCCCGGCGTGGCGCGCTGGGCGTAATATTCCGCGTTCAACGGCCGCGGCGCGAGCGAGGGTTTCGCGGCCCGCATCCGCGTCAGCGGCGCCAACATGACGCGATGCTTCAAATCGTAACGACCCACCTTGAGCGGTGAGAACAGCGACGGAGAATTCATGCCTGCCCCGGAAGTCTTGTCAGCGTTATCTGGATATCCAATGAGTTCATCTTGTTCATAAATCGCTCCGGTGGCAATGTGGGCGGCAAGCCCGAGAGAGCACGTCTTCCATGCAGAAATCCAGCGCCCGATTGCTGCCTTCCCTGAGCGTCCGGATCGACCTGGATGCCGAGGGCCGGATCGGGCCCGGAAAAATCCGGCTTCTGGAAAACATCCGGGAGCGCGGCTCGATTTCGGCCGCCGGGCGCGCGATGGACATGTCGTACAAGCGGGCCTGGGACCTGGTCGACGAGATCAACCGGATTTGCCGGCAGGCCGCGGTGGAGCGGCAGACCGGCGGCAAGAACGGCGGCGGCGCGATGCTGACCCCGCTCGGCCTGTCGCTGGTCGCGCGCTACCGCAAGATCGAGCGCGACGCCGCGAGCGCGGTGAAAAAGGAACTCGCGGCGTTGAGCAGCGACATCGGACGGCCGGGCAGGACCGCGAGCAGGTAGATTCAATTTCCCTTTTGGGTTCAATTCGCTTCGTAGCCATCCTTCGAGACGGCGCTGACGCGCCTCCTCAGGATGAGGGCTGAATGTGTTGGGCGGACATTTGTTTCCATTTCCACCCTCATGGTGAGGAGCATCGCGTAGCGATGCGTCTCGAACCATGGGCCACGAAATCGTCATGCCCGGCACCACGACACCGGGCATGACGAACGTGATTACCTCAGTTCGTCTTGATCCAGACCGCCTTGGTGTTGAGATACTCCTCGAGATGCTGCTTGCCGGACTCGCGGCCGTAGCCGCTCATCTTGTAACCGCCGAACGGCACCGCGGGGTCCATCGCCTGGTAGCAATTGACCCAGACCGAGCCGGCGCGCAACGCCTTCGAGACCTGCACCGCCTTGCTGACATTGGTGGTCCAGACGCCGCTGCCGAGCCCGAAGGTGGTGGCGTTGGCGCGCTTGATCAAATCGTCGCTGTCCTTGAAGGAGATCGCCGAGATCACCGGCCCGAAAATCTCTTCCTGGGCGATCCGCATGTTGTCCTGAACGTTGGCGAACACCGTCGGCGGCACGAAATAGCCTTTTGACAGCGCGCCTTCGGTCAGCCGCGCGCCGCCGGCCAGCGCCTTGGCGCCTTCCTTCTGTCCGATCGCGAGATAGCCGGACACGCGTTCGAGCTGCTGCTCCGACACCAGCGGACCAATTTGGGTGTTGGGATCGAGGCCGTTGCCGACCTGCAGCTTCTTGCCGAATTCGGCGACGCGGCCGACGAACTCGTCATAGATCTTGTGCTCGACGAACAGCCGCGTGCCGGCGCTGCAGATCTGCCCGGAATTGGCGAACACCGCCATCGCCGCGCCCGGCACCGCCGCATCGAGGTCGGCGTCGGCAAACACGATGTCGGGCGACTTGCCGCCGAGTTCGAGCGAGACCCGCTTGAGGTTGCCGGCCGAGGCGCGGATAATCGACTGGCCCGTGATGTGCGAGCCGGTGAACGCGATCTTGTCGACGCCGGGATGCGCGGCGAGCGCCGCGCCCGCGGTCTCGCCAAAGCCGGGCACCACGTTGACGACGCCTGGGGGAATGCCGGCTTCCAGCACCAGTTCGGCCAGCCGCAGCGAGGTCAGCGGCGCTTCCTCGGCGGGTTTCAGGATCACGGTGCAGCCGGTGGCGATCGCGGGGCCGATTTTCCAGACGCTGGCGCCGAGCGGGCCATTCCATGGAATGATCGCGCCGACCACGCCGACCGGCTCCTTCAGCGTGTAGGAGAAGATGTCGCCGGGCAGCGAGTTCTCGATGGTCTCGCCATGCAGCGAGGTGGCCTGCCCCGCGTAATAGCGCAGCATGCCGAGCACGCGCAGTCTGTTGCCGCGGGTGCGGGCGATCGGCGCGCCCATGTCGAGCGTGTCGAGCTGCGACAGTTCCTCGAAGTTCTTCTCGACGAGATCCGCGAGTTTCAATAGCAAAGCCTGCCGCTCGAACGGCTTGACCTTGCTCCACGGCCCTTCGAAAGCGCGGCGCGCCGAGGCGACCGCGCGGTTGATGTCCTCGGCATCGCCCTCGGCGACGGTGGCAAGCAGTTCGCCGGTGGCCGGATTGAAGGTTTCGAATTTCTTGCCGGAGGCGGCGTCGACCCATTTGCCGTCGATCAGCATCTTCTTGTACGAACCGTCCGCATAAGGATGGCGCGTGATCGGTATCGCCTGCGTCACAGCCATGTCAGCACTCCCTTGATATAATCGATCGGTATGAGGGGTCGTTATAGTCCTAATTCTATAGCGCTGACGGCGGACCGTAAAGCACGGGATCGGACAAAGCGTCGCACGAAGACCTCCCATGCGCTTTCGCGTATCGCGCGCGAGCCGTTATGCAATACACCTGTCGCAGCTTCTTGATTCCGTCGGAGACCTGCCGTGCCGCATGCCGCTTTCTCGCCCAGTAATGTCGCCGTGATCACCGGCGGCGCATCCGGCATCGGACTTGCCGCCGCGATGCGCTTTGCGAGCTTCGGCATGAAAGTATGCATCGCCGATCTCGGCGACGATCGGCTGGCCCAGGCCGCGGCAAGGCTGGCGTCGGTCGCGCCCGGCGGCGCGGCCGGCATCATGACCGCCGCGGTGGACGTCAGCCATGTCGGCGCGGTGGCGGGCCTCGAAGCGGCCGTACAGCAGCGGTTCGGCGGCACCGACGTGCTGATGAACAACGCGGGCATCGGGCCCGACAGCACGAGTTTCGGCCCGCTGGAGAACTGGCAGCGCATCCTATCGGTCAATCTCTGGGGCGTGATCCACGGCACGCAGATTTTTGCGCCCGGCATGGTGAAGCGCGGGCGGCCCGGCCTAATCATCAACACCGGCTCCAAGCAGGGCATCACCACCCCGCCGGGCAACCCCGCCTACAATGTCTCGAAAGCCGGCGTGAAGGCGCTGACGGAAGCGCTGCAGCACGAGTTGCGCAATAGCAGGGACTGCAAGATCAGCGCACATCTGTTGATCCCTGGCCATGTCTTCACCGGCCTGACCGCGCGCGGCCGCAGCGAAAAGCCCGCCGGCGCCTGGACGCCGGAGCAGACCGTGGACTTCATGATCGAAAAGATCGAGGCCGGCGACTTTTACATCCTGTGCCCGGACAATGACGTGCCGCGCAGCCTCGACGAGCGGCGCATGCTGTGGGCGGCCGGCGATATCGTCGAAAACCGGCCGCCGCTGTCGCGCTGGCACGCGGATTACGCCGAAGCGTTCGCCGAATTCGTGAAGCAGAAATAAAACGGCCCGGGACCGGCGCCATCTGGCGGCGTTCCCGGGCCGGGCCAATCGTTACGTGGCTTACTTGCGGGCCGCGCAGGCGTACATGTTGATTTCCATGCCAACCGGCACTTCGACGATCTTCGGTGTCTTCCAGGCCATGTGATTTCTCCAACCAGGGTTACGGTGCGAGCGCCCCGAGCGGCTCCAAAGTTACGTCCATCGTCCGGACAGCGCAAGCTCACGTTACGGCATCAACCTTTATCAATTGTGCCTGTCGCGAAACGGTCGTCCAGCAAAAGTGGGCAGCATTCCACATCACCCATGCGCAATGCGCCGATGCACTGACGGCATCATCCCTGCGCATGCATGCAGGGCGAAAGAAGATCAAGCCGTCGCGGTCGCCCGGCGGCAAATAGCCCATTGATCGCCTTTTCCAGGAGTGGAAGCAGGTTCATACTGTTTCGCAGACAGTCGCGTGGGGGTACGGCAACGCCGGCGCGCCGCTCTGTAGAGGAAGCAGTAACATGCCGATAGACCGCCGTTCCCTGCTCGCCAGCGGCGCCCTTCTCCCGTTGATCGGGCTGCACGAGCGTCTTGCGCGCGCTGCCGATCAAGCCGCTCCGGAAAAGGCCGACTACACCCTGCGGATCACGACCGGTCTGGCCGAACTCGCTCCGGAGCACATCGTCTCGACTACACTTTACAACGGCGAGTTTCCCGGCCCTCTGCTGCGTTTCAAGGAAGGAAAGCACGCGATCGTCGACGTCCACAACGACACGGATGTGCCGGAACTTGTCCATTGGCACGGCCAGATGATTCCGAGCGACGTCGACGGTGCGGCCGAGGAAGGCACGCCCTACGTCCCGCCGCATGGCATGCGCCGCATCTCGTTCACGCCAAAGCCGGCTGGCTTTCGCTTCTATCACACCCATGTCGTCGCCGGCGGCGACCTCAACCGCGGCACCTATACCGGTCAGATCGGGCCGCTCTACATCGAGCCGAAGAACGAGCCCGGGGCCTACGACCGCGAAGTGTTTCTGGTGCTGAAGGAGTTCCAACCCTCTTTCAGCCGCGGCGGCGACATGGCGATGGATTTTCTTGCCGGCGAGCCGATCAAGGAACTTCAGGACATCGGGAAGAAGGCCGATGACGAGGCTCAGGAGAAGGCCAAGGGCTACGAAGTCGGTTACGACCTCTTCTCAATCAACGGCAAGATGCTCGGGCATGGCGATCCCATCCGCGTCAAACGGGGCGAGCGCGTGCTGTTTCACGTGCTGAACAGCAGCGCCGGCGAGATCAGGAGCCTCGCGCTGCCGGGACATACGTTCGAAATCGTCGCGCTCGACGGCAATCCGGTGCCGACGCCACAGAACGTCCCGGTGCTCTGGCTGGGACCTGCCGAGCGCATCTCGGCGATCGTCGAAATGAACCATCCGGGCGTCTGGGTGCTGGGCGATCTCGCCGACGACGACCGCAAGCGCGGCATGGGGATCGTCGTCGAGTACGCCGGCGCCAAGGGCAAGCCGCAATGGACCAAGCCCAAACCCTACAAGTGGGATTACACGCTGTTCGGAAAGACGGACACGACGGCCGGCGAGCCCGACGAGACGATGGAGTTCACCATCGTCAAGCGCAACGGGGCACTGAACGGCTTCAACCAGTGGACGCTCAACGGCGAGGCGTTCTCGATGGAAACGATGAAGCCGATGCTCAAGGTGCGTGAAGGCCGCCGCTACCGCCTGAAATTCCGCAACGCCAGCGACGACATCCACCCGCTGCATCTGCATCGCCACAGTTTTGAGCTGGTACGGATCGGTGGCAAACCGACCGCCGGCGTCCTCAAGGACGTCGCGATGCTCGGCGGCTTCCAGGAGGTCGAGTTCGACTTCGTGGCCGACAATCCGGGATTGACGCTTTTCCACTGCCACCAGCAACTGCACATGGATTTCGGATTCATGGCGTTGTTCGACTACGCTTGACCTATGGACACCCCCGCTGAAACGAACACCGCCGCTCGCGCCCGCCAAGGCTCGCCGCTGGAAGTCTTTCGTGTCTTCCTCAAGCTCGGGCTCACCTGCTTCGGCGGACCGATCGCGCACATCGGATATTTCCGCGACGAGTTCGTGGTGCGCCGGAACTGGATCGACGAGCATGCCTACGCCGATCTCGTCGGCCTGTGCCAATTCCTTCCCGGTCCCGCCAGCAGCCAGGTCGGCTTCTCGATCGGCCTGATGCGCGCGGGCTATGTCGGCGCGCTCGCGGCGTGGACCGGCTTCACGCTACCCTCCGCCGCCCTTCTCGTTCTCTTCGCCTACGGCGCCGGCGCCTTGCAGGGTCCGGTCGGACAAGGCCTCCTGCACGGATTGAAGCTGACGGCGGTCGCGATCGTGGCTCAGGCCGTCTGGGGTATGGCGCGCACGCTCTGTCCGGACCGTGAACGCGCCTCGATCGCCGTGGTGGCGACGCTCATCATCCTCTTCAACACCTCTTTTGCGGCGCAGATCGGTGCCATTGTCCTCGGCGGCGCCGCCGGCCTCTGGTTGTGCCGCAGCGAGACGCTGGCCCCGCCCGGCCACGTCGAAATGCCGGTGTCGCGCCGGACAGCACTAATCGCCCTGGCCGGATTCTTCATCCTGCTGGTTGGGCTGCCTGCGCTGCGCGGTCAGACCGGTTCGTCGGGCATCGCGCTGTTCGACGCGTTCTATCGTTCGGGCGCGCTGGTCTTCGGCGGAGGACACGTGGTCCTGCCGCTCTTGCGCGAGGCCTTCGTTGGAGCCGGCTGGTTGAGCGACGACGCCTTCCTCGCCGGTTATGGCGCCGCCCAAGCGGTACCCGGCCCGCTGTTTACGTTCGCCGCCTATCTTGGAACGGTCGTCGCTGCGGAACCGCACGGCGTGCCGGGAGCCGTGTTGGGTCTGGTCGGCATCTTTCTGCCGGGCATACTGGTCCTGCTCGGAGCTCTGCCGTTCTGGGACTCCTTCCGGAGGCGCTCCGGAGCCCAAGCGGTGATGCGCGGCGTCAACGCCGCAGTCGTGGGGTTGCTGGGCGCGGCGCTGTACAATCCGGTATGGACCACGACGGTGCACACGCCGCGGGACTTTGGCATCGCGTTGGCTGGCTTCGTCCTTCTGATCGTCTGGCGCGCCCCTCCGCTGATCGTCGTGGCCTTCAGCGCCGCCACGGGAGCCGCCATGGCATTCTTCTGAGCTCCCGGAAGGGGCCGATGCGGAAGCAAGTTTCGCGGCCCGCGTTAAGGCCGTCTTCAGCCATATTGCCGAGAATTCCAGGCCGATTTTGGAGAGCGAACGTGAACGACACCGGCCGCACGGATTCTTCGCGGCTGCCTGCCTGCCCTCGATCTGCTGCGGCTCGCCGCCGTAGGTACGGTCATCTGGTATGATTACGGCTACTGGGGGCCGGCCTCGCACGGCGTGCCCGAGGTTGCAATTCCGGCGCTGGCGCCGGTTGCGCAATACGGCTTTCTTGGCGTGCCGGTCTTCTTCGCGATCAGCGGTTTCGTGATTGCCTATTCGGCGGAAGGCCGGCCCCCGTCGGCTTCGCCATCGCCCGCTTCAGCCGCATCTATCCGACGTTCGTCCTCTGCATGACGCTGACCTTCGCGGCGACGCTCCTGTTCGGCGCCGGCCACTCGCCATCGTGATCGGCGCGTTCGCCCTCGCCTACGCCGTCTGGCGGTTCGCCGAGATCCCCGCCTATCGCTGGCTCAAGGCGCGTATGACCGCGATCGCCCAAGCTATCGGATGGCCCCTCACATCCCGCCCCGCCGTCTCGAAAATGGCTGCATTCTAGCAAGCTCGTCTTTGGGACCGCAAAGGGAGCATGTGGGTGGAAGAACCCGCCTGCCGGGTGCATAATATCCATAGCCGGCTGCGCGGAGCACTGCCTCCGCGGCTTGGTCCTGCGAAACGCGAGCGAGCCGCTGCTTACCCTTACCCCAATTCCCGGGACTTACAGGTGACCGTCCATGAAACGTATCCAAGGCATCGACATTCCTCAAACACTGGCAGAGCTATGCCATCCGCAACGGATGGCGCTGATCGTTTACGACATGCAGATCGGGATTTTGAAGCAGATCAAAAATCCGGAAGCGGTGGTGGCCAATGTATCGCGCGTGCTCGAAGCGGCCCGTGCCGCCGGAATCCGGACCTTTTTCATGCGGCATATGTCATTGCCGAAGGAATTGATGGGTGCGTTCTCCTATCGCATGGCGATGGCCTGGCAGCGCACCGACGACCCTGAGAAGATAACTCCGTGGTTCCTGCGGGGATCGCCGGGTTTCGAGATCACACCGGAATTGGCGCCGCGCCAGAGCGAGGCGATATTCGACAAGCTTACCATGTCCGCCCTGGAAGGTACGCCGCTCTCTATCGCGCTACGCGATTGCGGTATCACGTCGATAGCGCTGGTCGGCGTTGCCATGGAAATCGGGATCGAACCCACCGCAAGGCACGCGGCCGACCTCGGCATTGTTCCCATCATCGTTGAGGATGCCTGCGGCAGCGGCCACGCCGAAGCGGCCCAACGCTCCATCGAAGCGCTGAAATTCGCCGGAGACGCCGTGTTTACCGACATGGCGACGTTTTGCAGCGCGCTTGCACGGTAGGAAACATCCCATGCCCGATCGCAGCACGAGCGAGGTGAGATTCATCAACCCGCCGGAACTGGAAAAGCCGCCGGGCTATTCTCGCGTCGTCTTGCGCGACATGGGAAAACTGCCGGACAACAGGCGCGCCCGCGACCGGTTCCTGAGACGCGTGGAGCCGCACGCCGCTCCCGCCATCACGCTTTTGGAGGTCTCGCGTTTGTTCGCCGAGGGATTGCTAATCGGGATCGAAGGCATCGCGGCTGCATGAGTTGCGCCCTGTGAACGAATTTGCGGAGATCGTAGGCCTCTCGATCGGGATCAGCGTCGCGGCGACGTTGATCGCCGCCGCGATCAGCTTGCCGGTCGGCGCGGCGCTGGCGGTTTTCGCGTTTCGCGGCCGCCGCGCCATCGTCGTTCTGATCAACGCGTTCTTCGGCCTGCCGCCCGTGGTGGTGGGCCTCGTTCTCTATCTGGCGCTCTCCCATTCGGGCCCGCTGGGCTTCCTCGGGCTGCTGTTCACGCCGGCTGCAATGATCGTCGCACAGACGATCCTCGCCATCCCGATCATCACCGCGCTGGTTCAGCGCGCCAGCGAACGGGCCTGGGCGCGCTATGGCGATGAATTGACCAGCGACGGCGCGTCGCGGATCCAGGCGATCCCGCAAATCCTGGCGATTATCCGGGCGGAGCTGCTGACGGCTGTTCTCGCCGGCTTCGGCCGCACCGTTTCGGAAGTCGGCGCGGTGATATTGGTCGGCGGCAACATCAGGGGATTGACGCGAACGATGACCACCGCGATCGCGCTGCAGACCAGCCAGGGCGATTTGCCTTTGGCGCTGGCGCTCGGTGCGGTATTGGTCGGCATCAGCATTTCGATCAGCGCTACCGTCTTTGCATTGGCGGGAAACGCGAAAATCGCCGGGAGTGACGAAGTATGACGTTAGTAGCTCGATTGTTGTTGGCCATCGCCATGGCCGTCGCCGGAAGCGGCACCGGGTCTGCCGCGGAAAAGTCCATCGTGCTGGCGTCAACCACATCGGTCGAGGCTTCAGGCCTGCTGGCGCATATCCTTCCGCAATTCACCGCGAAGACCGGCATCACCGTCAATGTCGTCGCCCAAGGCACCGGCAAAGCGCTGGACACCGCGCGTCGCGGCGACGCCGATTTGCTGCTGGTGCATGACCCCGAGGCCGAACAGCATTTCATGGACGAAGGCCATGGTTCGACCCGGCGCCAGATCGCCTGGAATGATTTTGTCATTGTCGGCCCATCCGCCGATCCGGCGCATGTTCGCGGCGGTCATGACAGCGTGGCCGCGCTGAAAGCCATCGCGGCCGCGCAAGCCCCGTTCGTGTCGCGCGGCGACAAGAGCGGCACCAACGCCGCGGAGTTACGGCTATGGAAAGCGGCAGGCTTTGCATCGGGGGCCCTCAACGGAGAGAAATGGTATCGGGACATCGGTGGCGGCATGGGACAGGCGCTCAACGCGGCGAGCGCCATGAACGCCTACACGCTGTCCGATCGGGGCACCTGGCTCAGTTTCAACAACAAGGGCTCGCTGGTGATTTCAATCGAAGGCGATTCGAGGTTGATCAACCGCTACGACGTCATCGAATTGAATCCGCAGAAACACGCGGGCGCCAAACTCGGCGACGCCAAAGTCTTTGCCGACTGGCTGGTGTCGGCCGACGGACAGCAGGCCATCGGCGCCTATCAGGTGAATGGCGAGAAGCTTTTCAACCCGTCCGCGGCTTCGCCCAAATGAGGCCTTTGTAACCAAAGTGGGATATTTGATTTCCCGATGGGACGATTATGCTGTGGGCAGCCGGCCGACAGCTCGGTAGCCCTGACCTCGACCGGTCAGGTCCGGCGCGTGACTTACGGCTCGCGCCGGACCGATGCGGGCGTCCCCATCAACAACTTGGCCGCTCACGGGGAGCGGCCAAGTTTTAGATCCGCGCAAGCCCCGCCTATTTCTTGACGGCAAACACCCAGACTACGCCGCCTTGCGGCACGTTGCTCTCGATGCCGACATTGTCGCCGGCCAAGGCGTCCTGGATGCGTTGCGCGTCGACGCCCCAGCCCGACTGGATGGCGATGTATTCGGTGCCATCGACTTCATAGGCCATCGGCATGCCCATGATGCCGGAGTTGGTTTTTTGCTCCCAAAGTACGTCGCCGGTCTTGGCATCGAAGGCGCGGAACATCCGGTCGTTGGTGCCGCCGGCAAACACCAGGTCGCCTGCGGTCACCGTCACCGATCCGAACAACTGCGATTTGGCGAAATTGTGCGACCAGACCTTCTTGCCGGTGGCCGGATCCCACGCCTGCAATTCGCCGAAATGATCGGCGCCCGGACGCACCGACAGTCCGATATCCTCGGGCTTGGTGCCCAGCCATAGCTGGCCGGGAACCAGCGGCACCTTCTCGCCGGTAAAGCCGCCGCAGAAATTTTCGTTGGCGGGCACGTAGACCAGTCCGGTCTTCTGGCTGTAGGCCGCCGACGGCCAGTCCTTGCCGCCCCACAGCGACGGGCAGAACTCGATCCGCTTGCCGAGCGTCGGCTTGTGATCGGGATCGACGATCGGCCGGCCGGTTTCGGCCTCGATGCCCTTCCATACGTCGGTATGCACGAACGGCCAGCCGGTCACGTAGTTGATCCGGTCGGGCTGACGCTCCAGCACCCAGAAGATCGCATCGCGTCCGGGATGGATCAGGCTCTTGAACGAGCGGCCGTCCCTTTTCAGGTCGATCAGCATCGGCGCGTCGACCTCGTCCCAGTCCCATGAATCGTTCTGGTGGTACTGGTGGAAGGCCTTGATCTTGCCGGTGTCGGGATCGAGCCCGATCACGGAACTGGTATAGAGATTGTCACCGGGATGAAGTCCACCCGGCCAGGGTGCGGCGTTGCCGACACCCCAATAGATCGTCTTGGTATCGTTGTCGTAGGTGCCGGTCATCCAGGCGGATCCGCCGCCCGACTTCCAGTCGTCGCCGCTCCAGGTGTCATGGCCGGGCTCGCCTTCGCCGGGAATCGTAAAAGTCCGCCACAGTTCCTTGCCGTCATTGGCGTCGAACGCGACGACGTAACCGCGAACGCCGAATTCACCGCCGGAACCGCCGACGACAACCTTGCCGTCCACCACCAGCGGCATCAGGGTCATGTACTGGCCCTTCTTGTAGTCCTGGACCTTCTTGTCCCAGACCACCTTGCCGGTCTTGGCGTCGAGCGCCACGATGTGGTCATCGGTGGTCGCCAGATACAATTTGTCCTGCCACAGCCCGACGCCGCGGCTGGTCGGATGCAATTGAAAGAGATCGTCGGGAAGCTGGCGCTTGTAGCGCCAGTACTCGTCGCCGGTCCTGGCGTTGAGCGCGATCACCTGGCCCATCGGAGTTGCGACAAACATCACGCCGTTGTTGACGATCGGCGGAGCCTCGTGTCCCTCGTTGACGCCGGTGGAGAAGGTCCACACCGGTGTCAGGTTCTTGACGTTGGTGGTGTTGATCTGGTCGAGCGGACTATAGCCCTGCCCGTCATAGGTCCGGCGGTACAGCATCCAGTTGCCGGGTTCGGGATTTTGCAGACGGGCGTCGGTCACCGGGCTGTAGTTCTCGATCGGGCCGGCGATGGCGGCGGTTGAGAGCAGGCAAGTGAATGCGACAAAGCTCGACAACAACGCTTGCTTCCTGGTCATGGACGTTACCTCTCTGTTTTTTTGCCCTGTTTTTGTTTCTCTTCACCCAATTGCTGATTCTTTGATTGTCTGGAAAACGTCGACTGCGACGGCGCCACCGTCATCCTGCCTGCTGCGCACCTACCTTTCCGATAAAGGGGGCCGCGACGGTGAGCGAACCGTCGGCGATCACCAGTGGAAGCGCCGCAAGCCGCCGCGGCGCCGGGCCGAACACCACTTCCGCGCCTTGCCGCGGGTCATATTCGGAATTGTGGCAAACACATTTGAAAACGTCCTTGTCGCCGCCATCCTGTTTCACCCAGGCGGTGATGGGGCAGCCGGCATGGGCGCAAATCGCCGAATAGGCGACGATGCCGTCGGCCGCGTGCGCGCGCGTGGCGTCGTCGAGCTCGGCGGGATCAAGTTTGATGACGAGGATTTCGTTCAGCCGCGAGCCGTTGCGGATTATCGAAGTCTTGGGATCCTTTGGCCAGGCGCGCAGCGGCGGCCCGCCGAGCTTCAGATCGCCGGGCTTGATGATTTCGCCGGCGCCATCGCCTTCGGAAATGACCAGCAGGTCGCCCTTCCGCGGCCGCTCGTCGCTGCCCGGCGTATCGTCATCGGCGGCAGCCGGGGCGGTTGCAAGGCAGGCGCCGGTCGCAAGCGCGCTCAACAACAGCGCGCGTCGCGTCCGCTTCGGGCAATGCAATACCGTCTCGAGCTCGGCCCCGATACGCTCGACCGATGGTGACGCGCCCTTGCTGCCCTCAGTCATGACGGAAGTTGAGCGCCGCAACTGGGCCAAAAAGAGGGCGGCAACCCACACGGGTATCTTTAAATCGTATCCTTGCCCACAACTCCCACTCTGACGTGGGGCGCGATCGCGCTTCCGAACTTCGCGCATTATTCCAGCGCGGGTTTTGAATTTTTTTGCGGCGTGTTATCGCGAACCGACAAACAATTGCCATTCCGAATTGCTTATACTCTCTCTTGCGAAGCGGATTTTCGAAAGATTTTTCCCTTCACACTGCGTAAGGAATACTGACCGAAAGCGAATTCTGTCGAGCAACACTCGGCGTTATTCTACCAACTCGACTCGCGGCTACGTTCTGGTAGCGTTGAAACATCCAACGCCCGAGTGAATCGGACGAACAACAATTCAAGCAGGAGGACGCCCGGTACGAAAAACCCCGAGATCGTAGAGTGACGTCTTCAGTCGCTCGCTGCATCGCCGCTTTGCAAAGCGCGCCGATGCGGCGAAGGACTTACACAACGGCGGCGAGCGCCAAAGAAACATGTTCTTGCTCGCGCCGGATAGACATCAACAGCTTATGAAGAGCGAGGAACGATCATGATCAAGTTGAAGATTAACGGCCAGGAACGAAGCTGGGATGGCGACCCGGATCTTCCACTCCTCTGGTTTCTCCGTGACGAGGAAGGACTTACCGGCACCAAATTCGGTTGCGGCCAGGCCCTGTGCGGCGCCTGCACCATCATGATCGACAAGCAGGCGGTGCGCTCCTGCATCACGTCGGTCTCGGATGCGGCCGACCGCGAAGTCATCACCATCGAGGGCCTTCATCCCACCGGCGACCACGCGGTCCAGAAGGCCTGGCGTCAGGTCAACGTGCCGCAATGCGGCTACTGCCAGGCCGGCCAGATCATGCAGGCCGCCGCCCTGCTCGCGGAAAATCCCAAACCCTCCCACGACCAGATCCGCGAGGCGATGGCCGGCAACATCTGCCGCTGCGGCTGTTACCAGCGCATCGAAAACGCCGTTCACCTCGCATCGACGGGGGTATGATCATGAACATTTTCACAAATCCCGACCAGCTCCGCGGCTCGCAGCAGCGCGCCAGGGTCCAGAAGATTTCCCGCCGCAGCATCCTCAAGGGGCTCGGCATCACCGGCGGCCTGGTACTGGCCGCGCCGCTGACCTCGCGTCAGGCGTTTGCCGCCTATCAAACCGGCGCCGGCAAGATGCCGCATGGGGTGGTGGTCGACCCAAAAGTGTTCGTCGCGATCGCGCCGGATGGGACAGTCACCATCATCGCGCACCGCTCGGAAATGGGCACCGGCGTCCGCACCAGCCTGCCGCTGATCGTGGCAGAGGAAATGGAAGCCGACTGGTCGCGCTGCAAGGTGCAGCAGGCCCACGGCGACGAAGTGAAATTCGGCAATCAGGACACCGACGGGTCGCGCAGCACGCGGCATTATCTGATTCCGATGCGGCAGATCGGCGCGTGCGCGCGCGGCATGCTGGAAGCCGCCGCCGCCAAACGCTGGAACGTGCCGGTGACCGAGGTCAAGGCCGTCAACCACGAGGTGGTTCATTCCAGTAGCGGCAAGCGTCTCGGTTTCGGCGATCTCGCAATGGATGCGGCGAAAGAACCCGTGCCTAGCCTCGACACCCTGAAGCTGAAGGACCCCAAGGACTTCCGCTATCTCGGCAAGGGCGAGGTCAGCATCGTCGACCTGCGCGACATCACGGTCGGCACCGCCCAATACGGCATCGATACGCGGCTGCCCGGGATGAAATATGCCGTCATCGCCCGGCCGCCGGTGACCGGCGGCAAGGTCGTCTCGTTCGATTCTGCCGAGGCGATGAAAGTCTCCGGCGTCGAGAAGGTGATGGAAGTCAAGGGATGGCCGTGGCCGTCCAAATTCCAGCCGCTCGGCGGCGTCGCCGTGATCGCGCGCAACACCGGCGCCGCGATCAAGGGACGCGACGCGCTGAAGATCGTCTGGGACGACGGCGCCAATGCCAAATACGACTCGGTCGCCTACCGGACCGAACTCGAGGAAGCCGCGCGCAAGCCCGGTCTCATCGTACGCAAGGAGGGCGACGCCGATGCCGCGCTGAAGGGCGCGGCCAAGGTGATCACGGGCGAATATTACCTGCCTCATCTGGCGCATGCCAGCATGGAGCCGCCGGTCGCGGTCGCCAACGTCAGGGATGGCAAGGCCGAGATCTGGGCGCCGGTGCAAAGCCCCGGCGGCACCCGCGAAGACGTCGCCAAGACGCTCGGAATTCCCGAGGACAGCGTCACCGTCAATGTCACGCTGCTCGGCGGCGGCTTCGGGCGCAAGTCGAAATGCGACTTTGCGATCGAAGCGGCCCTGCTCTCCAAGGAACTCGGCGTGCCGGTCAAAGTACAATGGACGCGCGAGGACGACCTCCATCACGACTTCCTGCACACGGTCTCGGTGGAGCGGATCGAGGCCGGCCTCGACGCCAACAACAAGGTGGTGGCCTGGCGGCACCGCAGCGTCGCGCCCAGCATCGGATCGACCTTTGCCGCCGGCACGACGCATGAGATCGGCATCGAACTCGGCATGGGCCTGGTCGACATGCCCTTCGAGATCGCCAACATCCAGTGCGAGAATCCGGAAATCGCCGCTCACACACGGATCGGCTGGTTCCGCTCGGTGTCGAACATCCCGCGCGCCTTCGCGGTACAGTCGATGGTGGGCGAACTGGCGGCCGCCACCGGCCGCGACCAGAAGGAGATGCTGCTGGAGCTGATCGGCTCGCCAAGGATCGTCGACCTGTCCTCGGTGAAGGACCTCTGGAACTACGGCGAGCCCTATGAAAGCTACCCGATCGACACCGCGCGCCTGCGCAAGGTGGTCGAAATGGTCGCGAACAAGGGCAATTGGGGACGGACGGTGCCGAAAGGGCACGGGCTCGGCATTGCCGCACACCGCAGTTTCGTCAGCTACATCGCCACCATTGTCGAGGTGTCGGTCGGCGACAAGGGCAAGCTGACGGTGCATCAGGTCGATACCGCGATCGACTGCGGCACCTATGTCAACCCGGAACGCATCCAGTCGCAGATCGAGGGCGCTGCGATCATGGGGCTCAGTCTCGCCAAATATGGCGAGATTTCCTTCAAGGACGGCAAGGTGCAGCAGAACAACTTTGACAGTTTCCCGGTGATCCGGATGGACGAAGCCCCGCTCGTCACCAACGTCCATATCGTGCCGCCGGGTCCCGACACTCCGCCGAGCGGCGTCGGCGAGCCGGGCGTACCGCCGTTCGCGCCGGCGTTGACCAACGCCATCTTCGCCGCCACCGGAAAACGCATCCGCGCCATGCCGATCGGCAAGCAACTGGAGGCGTGAAGCGGAACCTTGGACCACGGGGATTGTTTTCACCGATCTGACAGCAGGTCGATGAACATGAAATCTACCGTCACTCACACCATCACTCCCTTGGCGCTCGCGGCAACCCTGCTGTCGGGCGCCATTTTTTTGAACGCTCAACCCGCCATGGCGCAAAATAGCTCCACGCCGAATACCACGGCGACCCGGCCGGCGGCGGTGCCGACCGGGCAAACGTCCATCCCCAATAGCAACCCGCCACCCACCGCGACGCAGACCACCGGTGAAGTCAGCCGCGATCCCGCGATCAAGAAAATGAACGAGGACGAAAAGCGGAAGCTCGAGACGGAGGGGAAATAGCGGCCACTTCAATTCAAAAGCGCCGCACGCGATGCATTCCCCGGATGCAGCGCAGCGCGCCACCCTTCGTGGCGTGATGCGCTGCTGGTCCGGGGTCCATTCGCGTGGGTGGGTCCCGGCTCTGCGAAGCAGCGTTTCCGGACGATGCTCTCGCATCGCCTAGGCTGCATCGCGTCCGGGACACGAATGCCTTCACCGCCGCACTTCTTCTCCCTCGCCCCGCTCTTTGCGGGGAGAGGGTCGGAGGTGAGGGGCAAGCGTTCCTGCAAATGCTGAAGCCGCGATTGATGTCGTGCCTCGCCCCTCACCCGGATCGCGAGAGCGATCCGACCTCTCCCCGCAAAAGGGCGGGGCGAGGTTTAAAGAGAAGCGAGTGCCTACAGCGTCTCCTGCTTGTGGCCGCATTCCTTGCAGGCGAATTTGACGCGGGTGGCGCCTTTTTCGGCCTGCACCCGGTTCGGCGCGCCGCATTTGCCGCACACGGCGTCGATGCGGGTATTGCCCTGCTTCACCACGATGTTCTTTTTCGCCATGGTTTCGCGGATCAGCCGTTCGGCCTCTTCCCGCATCGCCTGCTTCGACATCCGCTCGACCCTGTGCTGGACAATCCGGCGTGCTTATAGCACGTCAACGAGTATTGCGAGTGAAAGAGCCGATGGCAAATCACGTGAAGCGGATGCGGTGCTTCACCTCTCCATGGGGAGAGGTGAACGAGAGGCTCACGTTTCGATGATCACGTAGCTGTCCTCGATGTGGACGGGGAACGTCTCGGCGACATAAGGCCCCTTGGCCGGTTCGCCGCCCAGTTCCTGCGCAAGTTCCTCGCCCTTTTCGACCGCGACCGGAAAGGAGCGGACCTTGAACCGCTTGGGATCGAACCAGGACTGGCCGTTGCGCATGTCGAATTCCCAGCCGTGCCAGGGGCAGCGCAAGAGTTCGCCGACCCGGTCGCGGTGATAGACGCCCGGCTCCGGCGAGGTCAGCCGCGCGACGCAGGCGGCCTTTTCCAAAGGCGCGCCTTCATGCGGACAGCGATTGAGCAACGCAAAGAACTCGCCATTGACGTGGAACACGACGATATCGCGGCCCTCGATGCCGAACACCTTGTTGCCGCCGGGCGGGATGTCTGACGTGCGGGCGACAATATGACGGGCCATCGAAGCGATGTCTTCTCAGAGCTTGTAGAGCGCGCGGGCGTTACTGCCGAAGATCTTTGCGCGCTCGGTCTCGGTCAGCGGCGTCTTGAAGGCGTAGCGCGGATCGTCAAAGTCCCAATGCGGGTAGTCCGACGAGAACAGCAAGCGATCGACGCCGACCCATTCGATCAGCTGGCGCAGATGTTTTGCCTCGTCCGGCTCGTCGATCGGCTGCGTGGTGAACCAGAAATGCTCCTTCACATATTCCGATGGCCGGCGCTTTAAGTGCGGCACCTCGGAGCGGAATTTTTCAAAATGCTGGTCCATCCGCCACATGGTCGAGGCGATCCAGCCAAAGCCGCCCTCGATGAACACAATCTTGAGCTTTGGAAAGCGCTCCGGAATGCCTTCGATGACAAGGCTCGCCAGTTGCGCCGCCACCGTATGGGCGTTGCTCTGGTGCTCCTCGCAATAATAGGACGGCCAGCCGCCGCCGGTCGGCGCGTGTCCGCCATAGCCGCCGACGTGGATGCCGAGCGGCAGGCCGAGTTCCTGGGCGCGCGCATAGATCGGCCAATAGCGGCGGCGACCGAGCGGCTCGTTGGCGCGCGGCGAGACGTTGATCTGCAGATACTCGCCGATTTTCGCGCAGCGGTCGATCTCGGCGATCGCCAATGCCGTGTCGTCCTGCCCTGCCACGATCGAGGCTTTCAGACGCGGGTCGCGATGCGCCCAGAACGCCAGTTGCCAATCGTTGATGGCGCGCTGGATCGCGGCGCCGAATTCGAGGTTCTGCTGCGAGAAGATAAAATGGTCTAGTACCTGCAGGATGCCGAACTCGACGTCGTTGGGATCGAGATGCTGCTTGCGCATGAAGTCGAGATCGGAGCCGGGCGGGCCACCGGTCGGCGGCCAGGCGTCGCGGCGCGCGATCAGCGGCGAGGAGCGCGGATACGGCGTGGTGCCCATATACGGCGTGCGCAGATGCCCGCCATAGGTTTTCAGATGCTCCTGCCAGCGCTTTTCAATGAACGGAAAGAGGTCGCTCTGCTGGTGGATGCTCGGATGCACGTCGCAATCGATGATCCGCAGGCGTGTTTTGGCGGTGGCTTCCTTCTCCAGCATGGGGCGGTCGATGACATCACTCATGCGATCCTCCTGTTTAATTCAGTTTCAGCCGCGGAAAGGTTTCGAGCGGATTATCGGCACACATGCGCGAGATGATATGCGCTGGCAGATGCGGTGGCATCGGATCGTCGCCATCGAATTGCCAGTGCGGATAGTCGGACGCGAACAGGAACATCTTTTCCGAGCCGATCTGGTCGATCACGTCCTCGACGCCCCTGGCGTCCGGCGGCCCGTCGAATGGCTGCATGGTAACGCGGATATGGTCGCGGATGATCGCGGCCGGCTCGCGCTCGACCCAGGGCACCTCGACGCGCACGCCGCGCCAGGTCTTGTTGGCGCGCCACATGAAGGCCGGCAGCCAACTGACGCCGGATTCCATCAGCACCACCTTCAGCCCGGGAAATTTGCCGAACACGCCTTCATAGATCAGGCTGAGCACCTGGGCCTGGAACGCCTGCGCCTCCGCCATGTAATATTCATAGCGATAGGACGGCCAGCCGATCGAACCGGGCGCGCTGCGGTACTGGCTGCCGGCATGGATCGCGATCGGCAATTTGTGTTTTTCTGCGGCCTGCCACACCGGCCAGTAATGCCGCCGGCCCAAAAGATTCTCGCCCTGCGCCAGCACCAGCACGGAGACAAAACGATTGTCGGAGGCCCTGCGCTCGATCTCCTCGATCGCGAGATCCGGCGCCTGCAGCGGGATCACGATCGAGGCGCGCAACCGGCTGTCTTTTGCCAGCCACTCGGCCGCGATCCAGTCGTTGATCGCCTTGCAGAAAGCCGACGCCATATAGGGATCGAACACCGCCTGCGCGCCATACAGCACGTTGCAGATCGCATGCGATGCGCCGAGCTGGTCGAACGCGCCGCGCTGCACCATCTTGAGATCGCTGCCCGGCTTGCCCTGTGACGGACGCCAGTCGGCGCGGCCGGACAAGGGCATGTTGACCGGATAGGAATTGAGGTCGAGGCCATCGATCGCCCGGCTCACCACCTGCTCTTTCCAGTGGTCGTCGAGATAGGGCAATAGCGTCGTGCGCGTTCCGCCAACAGCTGGATGGATGTCGCAGTCGATCCGCGTGGCCGCCATTAGGTTCCTCGGACGTTCCTCGGATATCGCTCCCTTGGCGGCGCATCGCACCGCGCCGGAAAGAGTGCCGCCGATGGCCGCGAAGCGCAAGGGTTTTGGCCTGCGCTGGAAGCATTGCCGCGCCGCGCGATCCGTCTATAAACGGAGCAAAATCGGGGAAACGACCGTGCAAATCAACTTGGCCGAGGGCGGATCAGCGCAAGACACCTACGAATGCGATGCGCTGGTGGTCGGCTCCGGCTGCGCCGGCATGTCGGCCGCGGTCACCGCCGGACACCGCGGCCTCAAGGTCCTGATCGTCGAGAAGGAGCCGCGTTTTGGCGGCACCACCGCGCGCTCCGGCGGCTGGCTGTGGATTCCCGGCACCTCGCTGGCGAAGGCGTGGGGCATCAATGAGACACCCGAGCAGGCGCACCTATCTGCGGCACGAGGCCGGCAACAGCTTTGATGCGGCGCGCGTCGATGCGTTCCTGAGCAACGGGCCGGAGGCGGTGGATTTCTTCACCTCCTCGACCGCGCTGCGCTTCGACATGCCCTTGACCTTTCCGGACTATCACGCCGAAGCCCCCGGCGGCGCGCAAGGCGGCCGCTCCATGGTGACGCGGCCGTTCGACGGCCATGAACTCGGCGATCACATCAAGGACCTCGGCGCGCCGCTGCCCGAACTCACTGTGTTCGGCATGATGCTCGGCTCCGGCAAGGAGATCATCCACTTCATGCGCGCGACCAAATCGTTGACCTCGGCGATCTATGTCGCAAAGCGCCTGACAAAACATTTCATCGATGTGCGCCGCAACGGCCGCGGCATGACGCTCACCAACGGCAACGCGCTGGCCGGACGGCTGGCCAAATCGGCGTTCGACCTCAAGATTCCCCTGTGGCTGTCGTCGCCGGTGCGCGAACTGATCGTGGAAGACGGCGCGGTGCGCGGCGCGATCGTCGAGCGCGACGGACGGCGGATTCGCGTCACCGCAAAGCGCGGCGTCGTGCTGGCCTGCGGCGGCTTTCCGCACGACGTGGCGCGACGCAAGGCGATGTTCCCGCATGCGCCCGCTGGCGTAGAGCATTACTCGCCGGGACCGACCGGCAATACCGGCGATGGGTTGCGGCTGGCGGAGGCCGCCGGCGGCCGGGTCGAGGATTCGCTGCCGAACGCGGCGGCCTGGGTGCCGGTTTCAATCACCACGCGCAAGGACGGAAGCCGAGGCGTGATGCCGCATTTCATCGACCGCGCCAAGCCGGGCGTGATCGCGGTGACGCGCGACGGCAAGCGTTTTGCCAATGAAGGCAATTCCTACCATGATTTCGTCCAGGACATGGTGAAGGCGGCAAAACCCGGCGAAGAGATCACCGCGTATCTCGTCACCGACCACAGGTCATTGCGCAAATACGGCCTCGGCTGCGTGCCGCCATTCCCGATGCCGCTCGGCCATCATTTGCGCACCGGCTATCTGATGTGCGGCGCGACGCTCACGGAACTCGCCGGCAAGGCCGGCATCGGTGCCAAGGCATTCGAAGCCACCGTGGCGCAATTCAACCGCGAGGCCGCCGAAGGACGCGATCCCGCCTTCGGCAAGGGCTCGCGGGCCTATAACCGCTATCAGGGCGATGCCCTGCACGGGCCCAATCCCTGCATCGCGCCTGTTAAGGACGGGCCGTTCTATGCCATCAAAATGGTGATCGGCGATCTCGGCACCTATGCCGGCATCAAGACCGACGCCAACGCCCGCGCGCTGGATGCCGGCGGACGCCCGATCGCGGGCCTCTATGCGGCGGGCAACGACATGGCCAGCATCATGGGCGGCAATTATCCCGGCGCCGGCATCACGCTCGGACCGGCGCTGACGTTTGGGTATATCGCGGGGAAGCATCTCGCCGAGGCGACGCGCTAGTCGATATGCACGCCTGATGCCTTGACGATCGCGCTCCACCGGGCGTCTTCGCTCTTGAGGAACGCGCCGAACTCAAGCGGTCCCATGGCGCGCGGCATTGCGCCGAGGGTTGCGAATTTTTCCGCGATCTCGGGCGACTGCGCGATGGCGGTGAGCGCGACGCCCAGTTTGTCGATCCGCTCCTTCGGCGTCGCGGACGCCACGACAATGCCGAGCCAGGCCGAGAGGTTGACTTGGGGGAAGCCCGCTTCGGCCACCGTCGGCGTATCCGGGAATGACGCGACCCGTTTGGAATAGGCGCTCGCGATCAGCCGCATCTTGCCGGCGCGGATGAACGGCGCGGTCACCGCGACCGTATCCATCGCGACATTGACGGTGCCGGCCATCAGATCGGTCATCGCCGGCGGGCTGCCGCGATAGGGCACGTGCAGGATCGTGATCCCGGCGCTCTGCTTGAATACTTCCATGCCGAGATGCGACAACGTGCCGTTCCCGGACGACGGGTTCGACAATTTGTCCGGGTTGGCTTTGGCATAGGCGACCAGTTCCGCGACCGTCTTGACCGGTACCGAGGGATTGACCACCAGCAGCAGCGGCAGATCCGCGACCAGCGCCACCGGCGCGAGGTCCTTAAAAGTGTCGTAGCCGACGGTCCTGTACATATGCGGGTTGACCACCAGCGAGGCGAGCGGCGCCAGCACCATGGTGCGTCCGTCGGCAGGCGATTGCGACAGCGAGGCGAGCGCGATGCTGCCACCCTGCCCCGGACGGTTTTCGACGATCACGGTTTCACCGAGCGCGGGCGCCAGGCGATCGGCGATCAGCCGCGCCACGGTATCGGTCGCCTGCCCGGGCGGAAAGCCGACCAGGATGCGGGTGATTTCCGCGGCACGCGCATTGGCGCCGGCAAGCAGCGCGACTGATATCGCCATCAACAGACGCCGCATGCCGCACCTCCCCCTCATATGACACCGGCCGCGCGCAGCCGCTGGATTTCTTCGCGCGAAAGCCCGAGCGCGCCGTAAGCCTCGTCATTGTGCTGGCCCAGCGAAGGACCGGTGCTGCGCACCGAAACCGGCGTCTCGGAAAAGCGGGGCACCACGCATTGCATGCGGACGTCGCCGAGCTCGTGATCCGGCACGGTGACGATGGCCCGGCGCGCGATGAAATGCGGATCGGCAAACACATCCGAGGCATCGTAGATCGGCGAAAAGCCGACCTCGTGCGCGTGCATGCGCTGTCGCAATTCCGCGAGCGTGAGCCGCGCGATGGCGGCGCCGACGATGACGTCGAGCGCATTGTAATTCTTCACCCGCGTCGGATTGTCCAGGAAGCGCGGATCGGCGATCAAATGCTCGAGTTCCAGCGCCATGCAGAAGCGCTCGAAAATGCTTTGCGTCGACGCCGCGATCGAGGCCCATTTGCCGTCCGCGGTCGCATAGATGTTGCCGGGCGCGGCGTACTGGCTGCGGTTGCCGCTCGCGGTGCGCACCGCGCCGAGCTGGTCGTATTCGATGGCCAAAAATTCCAGCGTGCGCATCATCGCTTCGGAGACCGCGCAATCGATCTCCTGGCCACGGGCGTTCGGGTCGCCCTTGATGCGAAAGAGTTCGGCGAGGACGCCGATGGCGCCGAACAGTCCGCCGATCGGATCGGAGATGGGATAGCCGAGATGCAAGGGCGTGCCGCCCTCCTCGCCGCACATCCTGGTAAAACCGCTCATCGCCTCGAACACCCGGGCAAAACCGGGATTGCCGCGATAGGGCCCGGTCTGACCAAAACCGGTGACGCGCAGGATGGTGAGCCGCGGGTTGATGTCCTGCAGCCACGCTCGCGTGATGCCCCAGCCGTCGAGCGTACCGGTGCGAAAATTCTCCACCAGCACGTCATGCTTCCCGACCAGGCGGCCGAGCAGCGCCTTGCCCTCGGGCTTGCGCAGGTCGAGTGTGATGCCCTGCTTGTTGCGGTTGGTGACCTTCCACCACAGCGGCACGCCCTGTTTGTGCGGGGCGAGCCGGCGCAGCGCGTCGCCGCTGTCGGGCATCTCCACCTTGAGCACGTCGGCGCCGAGATCGGCCAGCATGGTCGCGGCGAACGGCCCGGCGATCACGGTCGAGATGTCGAGCACGCGCAGGCCCGCCAGCGGGCCGGTGGGGTTTTGGACGGGGGCGATTTGGGACGCGCGGGTCATGGCGCGATCCTAGCGCGCGGCCTCGCCATGCGGTACGATCAACTCCGGGAAACCAGAATTGCCAGATCGGCATATCCGGGGATCGCGCGATGGACATCCGGCAGCTAAAGGCCTTCGTCGAGGTCGCGGACAATGGCAGCTACGCCCGGACCGCGGGAATCGTCGGCGTGGCGCAGTCGGCGCTGAGCCGTCAATTGTCGGCGCTGGAGCGTGGCATCGGCGGCCGGCTATTCCATCGCACCGGGCGCGGCGTCGTGCTGACCGAACTCGGGATGCGGATGCTGCCGCGGGCGCGCGCGCTGGTCGCCGATGCCGCCGCCTGGCAGCAGGCGGCGAAAAGCGAACGCGCCGAACCCCATGGTGAAGTGACGCTCGGGGTGGTGCCGGTGGCCTCGCGCGGGCTGATCGCCGCGCTCGCCGCCGAGTTGCGCAGCCATTACCCGCTAATCCGGCTGCGCGCGCTGGAAGGCTATAGCGGCCAGGTCGAGGAATGGCTCGCCGCCGGCCGCGTCGAGATCGCGATCTACAACCGCTACCGGCGCGGCCGCGTCGCCAGCGCCGAGCCGCTGGCGCGCGCCGACGTGCACCTGATCACCCGGCGCGATCACCCGATGGCGCGCAAGCGCGAAATCGCGGTGCGCGCGCTGGCCGACATTCCGCTGGCGCTGCCGGTGCGCCCGAACAGCCTGACCAGCCTGCTGACCGGGCTCGCCGCCTCGCAGCATTTCGAGCTCGACATCCGCTTCGAGGCCGGATCGACGCCGCTAATCCGCGACGTGATGATGGCATCGGGCCTTGCCACCATCTCGCCGCGGCATGTCTATGCCCGCGAGATCGAAGCCGGCGAACTCTGCGTGGTCCCGATCGTGCGCCCGAAGATCCTGCAAACCACCTGGATGTCGCTGTCCTCGCATCATCCGCCGTCGGACGCCGCCCAGATCGTGGCGCGGCTCGTCAGGCAGATGGCGGTGCGGCTACGCGAGGGGAAGTAGGCGCCTTAAGAGGGATTATCTCGCTCCGTCATTGCGAGGAGCACTTGCGGCGAAGCGATCCAGGGCCATGCATGGAGCCCTGGATTGCTTCGCGGAGCCTGTCATCGGGTGCGCATGCGCGCGACCCGTTGGCTCGCAATGACGTGATCGATAGTGCGAAGTTTACCTTTGTAGTTTGGCTTCATATCGGCTAAACCCGCGCATGACCGGGCGCAAACCAGCGAGCAACGCCGTCGACGCATCAAGCCTCGCCGCGGAACTGCATGCGTTGAACGGCAAACTGAAGCGCAAGCTGCGAGAGCAGGCCTCCGCCGGCGATCTGACGCCGTCGCAGACCGCGGTGCTGCGGCATCTCGGCCAGCACGGCCCCACCACCGTGACCGCGCTGGCGAAGATGGAGGGCGTGCGCCCGCAATCGATGGGCGCCACCGTCGCGGGCCTGGAAGAACTCGGCCTCGTCAAGGGAGCGCCGGACGCCAGAGACGGCCGGCAGACCATCCTGTCGCTGACGCCGGCCTGCCGCGAAATGTTCCGCACCGGCCGCGCCGCGCGGCAGGACTGGCTGCTGCGCGCCATCCAGAGCAAGCTTTCGGCGGAGGAGCAGGCGCAGCTCGCATCTTCGCTGCGCCTGCTCGGCCGCATCGTCGATGACGAGAATGGAGCGTGAGCAGGTGACCATCAGCATGCTCGACGCAAAACCGGCGCTCGTGGTGATCGACCTGCAAAAGGGCATCATCGCCATGCCGACCGCGCATCCGATTCAAGGCGTGATCCGCAATTCGGTCGCGCTGACCGAGGCGTTTCGCCGCGAGAAACTGCCGGTCGTGCTGGTCAATGTCGACGGCATGCCGCCCGGCCGCGCCGAACGGTCGTTCTCGTTCAGCCAGATGCCCGCCGGCTGGACCGACCTTATTCCGGAACTGAACCGCCAGCCCGGCGATCACCTCGTGACCAAGCAGACGCGCGGCGCGTTCACCAACACCGATCTGGAGAGACATCTGCGGTGGGCCGGCGTCACGCAGGTGGTCGTGGTCGGCGTCGCCACCAGTTCAGGCGTCGAATCCACCGCGCGCCAGGCGCACGAGCTCGGCTTCAACGTCGCGGTCGTGACCGACGCCATGACCGACAGCGACGCCGAGGCGCACCACAACAGCGTTATCAGGATTTTCCCGAAGATGAGCGAGACCGGCACGACGCCGCAACTGCTCGACCTCTTCGCCAAAAGGAGCGCCTCGACATGAATTGGCTGCACACCATCGCCTGGTTCTTTGGCGGCGCGTTCCTGCTCAACGCGATTCCCCACATCGTCGCAGGCTCGATGGGGCGGCCATTTCAGTCGCCATTCGCAAAGCCACCCGGCGAAGGCCTGTCATCCTCGACCGTCAATGTGGTCTGGGGCTTTGCCAACCTGGTGGTGGCTCATCTCCTGATCTGTTGCGTCGGTGCGTTCGACCTACGATCGATGGCGGACGCCGTAACGCTCGGGTTCGGCATGTTCGTTCTCGCGCTGTTGCTGGCGCGCCGGTTCGGTCGTTTTAATGGCGGCAATTCCCCAACCCAAAGCTGAGCATCGTTTTGAAAAGCACGTTCCGCTCCCTGCGAAATCCCAACTACCGGATCTGGGCCGCCGGCGCGCTGGTATCCAATGTCGGCACCTGGATGCAGCGCACCGCGCAGGACTGGCTGGTGCTGACCGAACTGACCGACCGCAGCGCGACCGCGATGGGAATTGTGATGGGATTGCAGTTCGGTCCGCAACTCCTGATGCTGCCGTTGACCGGTTATGCCGCCGACCATTTCAACCGCCGCAAGCTGATATTCTGCACCCAGATCGCGATGGGGCTGTTGGCGCTGGGGCTCGGCCTGCTGACCGTCACCGGCCTGGTCCGGTTATGGCACGTCTACATTTTCGCGTTCCTGCTCGGCTGCGCCGCGGCGTTCGACGCCCCGGCGCGGCAGACCTTTGTCGCCGAGCTGGTCGAGGACCGCGACCTGCCGAATGCGGTCGGCCTGAACTCGACCTCGTTCAACGCCGCGCGGATGCTCGGCCCGGCACTGGCGGGACTCCTGATCGCGGCTGTTGGATCCGGATGGGTGTTCCTGATCAACGCCGCTTCGTTCCTCGCAGTGCTGGGCTCGCTGGTCGCGTTGCGCCCGCATCGGCTGCGGCCGAGTCAGCGCGCCGTCCACAGCCGCAGCGCCTTCATCGAGGGCTTTCGCTACGTGTTGCGACGCTCCGACCTCAAGCTGATCCTGTTCATGCTGTTCGTGATCTCTACCTTCGGCCTGAATTTTACCATCTACATCTCCACCATGGCAGTCAAAGTGTTCGGAGCGGGCGCCGGCCAATATGGGCTCCTCACTTCGATGCTGGCGGCGGGCTCGGTAACCGGCGCCTTGATGACGGCGGCGAGGGGCAAGCCAAGCATCCAGGCGCTGCTGGTCGGCTCGCTGATGTTCGCCGCCGGTGGCACGGCGGCCGCGCTGATGCCGAGCTATTTCCTGTTCGGCGCCATGCTGTTCGGCATCGGCATCAGCGTGCAGACGATAACGACGACGACGAGCACCCTGGTGCAGACCTCGACCGAGCTTGCGATGCGCGGTCGCGTCATCGCGATCCTGATGGCGATCATCTTCGGCGGCACGCCGATCGGCTCGCCGATCGCCGGCTGGATCGCGGACCACTTTGGCCCGCGCTGGGCGCTCGGCGGCGGCGCCTTGTCCGGGCTGGTCGCGGCAGCCGCGGCGGCGATCTATCTCGCACGACACCGACATATCGAGGCCAACGCGGCTTCAACGTAACGGCCTTTTCAAGGTAACGGCCTTTTCAAGGTAACGGCCTTGCACGACCATGGCGCTGGTCGCGAATTGATCGCCACCCGCGCCATGGCGGGCATTTTTTAAAGCTGCGTGATTCCGCCATCCGCGACCAGGTCGATACCGGTGCTGTAGCTGCTATCATCGGATGCGAGGAACAGGATAGCCGAGGCCATTTCTTCCGGCCGTCCGACGCGGCCAAGCGGTGTGATGGAAGAGAAGAACGCGCGCGCGCCGTCGGCTTCTTCCCTGGTCTTGAACTGACCGTCGATAATCGGCGTGTCGATCGCTCCAGGTGAGAGCGTGTTCACGCGGATGGCACGATCCTTCAGTTCCATCGCCCAGGTGCGCGCGAAAGAACGTATCGCTGCCTTGCTGGCAGCATAGGTACCGTGTTCGGGCAAACCCTTCAGGTGCAGGCCGGAAGAAACCAGCACGATCGATCCGCCCTTTCGCATCAGGGGCAGCGCCTTTTGCACGGTGAAATAGACGCCGCGGGCGTTGATGCCAAAGGTCTTGTCGAAGTGCGCCGGCGTCGCATCCTGGGTGAGGACACGTTCGACGAAGCCGGCGCTGGCGACGACAATATCGACCGCGCCCTTTTCCTCTTTCACGATCCTGTAGAGCCGATCGAGGTCGGCGAGATCGGCGACATCGCCTTGCACGGTGGAAACGTTGCGGCCGATCTCGGCTTTGGCCTTGTCGAGCTCGCTTTGCCGGCGCCCCATGATGAACACATAGGCTCCTTCTTCCACGAACTTCTTGGCGGTCGCGAGCCCAATGCCGCTCGAGCCACCGGTGATGACGGCGATTTTTCCGTTGAGTTTTGCCATGACACAGTCCTCTTTTTTGAAGGCGCAGTCCGCCGTTCGGCGAAGCGGTGCCGTTTCTAGGTTTCGATGCGGGGAGCCGGTGCGCCGGAGCGCGTCGGCGTTAGATCAGGCGGTCTTGCCCGCCGTCAGGCGATCGAGCACCGGCAGCAATTCGCGGGGATCGGGACGCTGCGTGTAGTCGGGATTGACCTCGGAGTACGCGATGATGCCGTCGGTACCGATCACGTAGCGCGCCGGCATCGGCAGCACCCAGGACGGATCGTCGTTGACCTTGGGCAGATCGTTGCCGAAGCCGGCATAGACCTCGATCAGATAGTCCGGCAGCACGAAGCGAATGCCGAAAGCATTGGCGACCTCACTTTTGACGTCGCTCAGGATCGGAAAGCCGAGCCTGTTGTCGCGCTGCGACTTGCGGCTGTTGGCCGCGGTCTGCGGCGAGATCCCCACCATGCTGGCGCCGCGGGCGGTGATGTCCGGCAGCGCCTGCTGCAGCGCCTGCAGTTCGAGATTACAATAGGGGCACCAGACGCCGCGATAGAACGAAATCACCAGCGGTCCTTTGCGAAGCAATTCGCGCGACGCGACGGGCTTACCGTCGGAATCGAGCAGCGTGAACTCCGGTGCGGTGTCGCCGGCCTTCCTGGCGCGCTGCGCCTGGCCGCTTTCGATCAGTTCGTCGGTGGCGCGTTGCATCCTCGCCAGTCTGTCCTGGCTCGGTTTGAAGGCGAGTCGGCCGGATACGAAGTCGGCTTTGAAGGCGTCGAGGCGATCTTGCAGGGCAAAATTCTTCAAGGACATGGAAAGTCTCCGTGTTGGGTTCGCCTCTGCAATCTGGCTCATTCGCATAAATGGGAGTATACGGTAAAAATGAACATCATTTATTTGAAATATGGATGAGTGACCGTTGGCAGGAATTGAGCGTTTTCGTGCGAGCGGCGGAGAGCGGCAGCTTTTCGCAGGCGGCGCGCGAATTGCGGCTGTCGCAGCCGTCGGTGTCGCGGATCATCGGCGAGCTGGAGGCGCGGCTCGGGGTGACGCTGTTGTTGCGCACCACTCGCCGGATAACGGTGACCGACGCCGGCGCGCTATTCCTGGATCGCGCCCGCGAAATCCTGGCCGAAATGGAGGACGCCGAAGACGCCGCGCGCGGGCTCGATTCGTTACGCGGCATCATTCGCCTGGCGCTGCCGGTGGTGTACGGGACACGCGAGATCATCCCGCTTCTGCCGAAATTTCTCGCGCTGCATCCCGAGCTCAAGGTCGAAATGACGGTGTCGGATGCGCGGCAGGACCTTGTTGCGGAAGGCGCCGACGTCGCTATCCGGCTCGGCGAGCTCGACGATTCCGTGTTCGGCGCGCGCAAACTCGAAACGCTGGAACGGATGCTGGTGGCGTCGCCCGACTACCTCAAGGCACGCGGCACGCCGAAGAAACCGGCCGATCTCGCTGCGCATGATTGCATTTTCGGGCCCGGCAATTTCGGCCGCGATAGCTGGTCGTTCAGCCGCGACGCCGCCGAAATCTCCGTCGACGTGCGCGGCCGCATTCACACCAATTCGGGTTCGGGCGTTTTTGCCAGCGTAATGGCAGGGCTTGGCATCGCGATGGTGTCGACCGCGATGGCCGGGCCGGAAATGAAATCCGGACTGCTGGTGCCGCTCCTGCGCGGCTACAGACTGTCACCCGTCGAGGTGCACGCGGTGTTTCCCGGCGGCCCGCGCCCGTCCGCCAAAGTGCGCGCGCTGGTCGATTACCTCGCTGTTGAACTCAAATAGAGTGGCCGATCAAACCTCGAGCCACTCCTTGCGGACAGCGGAATTGGCGCCGAGATCGCCAGGGGTTCCCTCGAACACGATGCGGCCATGGCCCATGACGTAGAGCCGCGAGGAAATCTTCAACGCGATGGCGAGCTTCTGCTCCACCAGCAGCACCGAGACGCCACGCCGCGCGATTTCCGCCAGCAGCTCGCCGACCTGCTCGACCAGTTTGGGTGCCAGCCCCTCGGTCGGCTCGTCGATCAGCATCAGATCGGGATCGCCCATCAGGGTCCGGCACATCGTCAGCATCTGCTGCTCGCCGCCCGACAGCACGCCGGCGGCGTAATTCTGCCGCGCCTTCAGGTTGGAGAACATGTTGAAGACGTCGTCGAAATTCCAGCGGCCGAACTGGCCGGATCGCTTGAGACCGAGTTCCAGATTTTGCCGCACCGTCAGCGTCGGAAAGATCTGGCGGTCTTCCGGCACATAGCCCATGCCGCAATGCGCCACCTGGTCGGGGCGGAGCCCCCCGATATCCCTGCCCTTGAATTTGACGCTGCCCTGCGCCGCGACCAGGCCCATGATCGATTTGCAGGCGGTCGAGCGGCCGACGCCGTTGCGCCCCAACAGGCTGACGATCTCGCCGTCGTTCACGTCCATTGCCACGCCATGCAGGATGTGGCTTTGGCCGTAATAGGCGTGGAGATCTCTAACCTCGAGCATCATGCGGCGTCCAGCGCCCCGAGATAGGCTTCCTGCACCGCCGGATTGGCGCGCACCGCCTGTGGCGGGCCGGAGGCAATCACCTGGCCGTAGACCAGCACCGTAATGACGTCGGCGAGGTCGAACACCACCTTCATGTCGTGCTCGACCATCACCAGCGTCTTGCCCTTGGAGATGCGGCGGATCAGTTCGACGGCATTGTCGGTCTCGGTATTGCTCATGCCGGCGGTCGGCTCGTCGAGCAGGATGACGGAGGCGCCGCCCGCGATCGTCATGCCGATCTCAAGCGCGCGCTGGTCGGCGTAGGACAGCAGCCCGGCCGCGGTATCGCGGCGCGCGGCGAGATTGAGGTCCTCCAGCATCCCGTCGGTGCGCTCGTTCAACTCGCGCTGCCGCCACAGCGGGGTCCAGAACGAATAGCGATAGCCCATGCTCCACAGCAGCGCGCAGCGCAAATTCTCGAACACCGACAGCCGATGGAAGATCGAGGTGATCTGGAAGCTGCGCGACAGGCCCATCCGGTTGATCCGGTGCGGCGGCAACCGGTCGATCCTGACATCGTCGAGCAGGATCTCGCCGGTCGAGACGTGAAAGCGCCCGCTGATCAGGTTGAACAGCGTGGTCTTGCCGGCGCCGTTCGGGCCAATGATGGCGTGACGCTGCCCCTGGGCGATATCGAGACTGACGCCGCGGATGATTTCGAGGTTGCCGAACGATTTTCCGACATTGTGTAACGAAAGCGCCGCGCCGGTCATGCGATGCTCCGTTGCGGCTTGAGCTCCAGCATCAGGCCGTCCCAGACCCGGCGGAACGCCCGCGCTTCCAGCCTCAGCCAGAAGATTCCGATCAACAGGCTGAGCGTCGCCACCAGCCAGGGCAGCGTGGCGTGGATGTCGATCTTGTTGCCGAACAGGACCAGCGACTTGCCCTGCGCCGCGCCGATGGTCAGGAACGACAGCAATTCCACCAGGCCGACGAAGCCGAGCACCGTCAGGATGCCCGGCACGGTCACCCTCGCATAGGGCACCGCGAGGCGGCCAAGCCGGCCGGCGCGCGCGATCGGGCCGTGCGCCGCGATCAGCCCCATGATGCCGGTCGGCGCGAAGATCACCATGGTGATGAAGAGCACGCCGACATAGACCAGCCAGGAATTCGACAGCAGGCTGACGCCGCTCTGCAACAGCGTGATCAGCACCGCGCCGAGGATCGGGCCGCCGAACGAGGCGGAGCCGCCGATATAGGCCATCAGCAGCGCGTTCGCCGACAGCGGCGCCGCCAGCGCGTCGAAGGTCACGATCTCATAGGTGATCGCGTACAGGCCGCCGCCGATCCCGGCGAAGAAGCCGGACAGCGCGAACTGGAAGAAGCGCACCATGCGCGGGTCGTAGCCGACGAACTGCACCCGCTCGAAATTGTCGCGTGACGCGTTCGCCATCCGCCCCAGCGGCGTCCGGGTCAGGAACAACATCGCCAGCGCCGCCAGCAGCGTCCACGCCAGGATCAGGTAATAGACCTCGATGCCGTGGGCGTATTTGAAGCCGAACAGGCTGTGATCGATCATGCGGTCGGTCTTGACGCCGCCCTCGCCGCCGAAGAAATGCTGGAACATCAGCGCCGCGGTGACCATCAGTTCGCCGATCCCGAGCGTAATCATCGCAAACGCGGTGGCGCGCTGCTTGGTCGCCATGTAGCCGAACACGATCGCGAGCCCGAGGCCGGACAAGCCCGACAGCAGCGGGATCAGCTCCATCGGCACCGGCAGGCTGCCGGCGCCGTCCAGATTGAGGAAGTGGACGGTCGCGTAGCCGCCGATCCCGAAGAACACGGCGTGGCCGAACGAAAACAGGCCGGCCTGCCCCAACAGCATGTTGTAGGACAGCGCCAGGATGCTCATCATGCCCATCTGGCTCAGCATCGACACCACGAAGCCGGACTGCCGGCCGGTGTGATAATTGTAGAACGCCCAGGGCGCCGCCATCGCAATCGCGAGCGCGGCGATCCAGATCCAGTTCTGCCTGAAGGGACGGGCGTTCATGCGTCGCGCGTTCCCATCAGGCCGCGCGGCCGGAACAGCAGGATCACGATCATCATCGCGAACGGCAGCAGCGCGCCGATCCGGGCGACCGGCACGGCGAGGATTTCCGTGAACAGATTGTCGCCGGTCACGGCTATACCCAGCGGCTTGAGCAAATCGAGCAATGAATAGTTGATGACGACCGCAAACGTCATGATCAGCCCCATCAGGATCGAGGCGATGAAGCAGCCGGCCAGCGAGCCGAGCCCGCCGAACACCACGACGACGAAGACGATCGGCCCCATGCCGTCGGCCATGCCGGGCTCGGTGGTCTGGTAGTTGCCGCCGATCACGCCGGCGAGCCCGGCGAGCAGGCAGCCGCCGGCGAACACGATGGTGAACACCCTCGGCACGTTGTGACCGAGCGCGCTCGCCATTTGCGGATGGGTCAATGCGGCCTGGATGACGAGGCCGATCCGGGTTTTCTTCAGCAGCAGCCAGGTCGCCAGCAGCATGCTGACCGAGACCAGGAGCATAAACCCGCGATAGGCCGGGAAATTGGCGCCGTAGATCGTGAACAGCGGGAAGTCGAGAATCCGCGGCACCCGATAGGCCATCGGCAGCATGCCCCAGGTCATCTGCACCGCGCGCTCGATGATGAAGACGAGGCCGAAGGTGAACAACAGCTCCGCGATGTGGCCGTTGTGATGAACCCGCCGCAACCCCCAGACCTCGATCGCGGCGCCGAGCAGGCCGCACAGGATCGGCGCGATGATCAGTGCCGGAAAGAATCCGACCAACTGGCTGACGGTGAAGGCCAGATAGGCGCCGATCATGTAGATCGAGGCATGGGCGAAATTCAGCACGCCCATCATGCTGAAGATCAGGGTCAGCCCGCTGGCCAGCATGAACAGCAGCATGCCGTAGACGAGGCCATTGAACAGGGAAACGAGGACTATCTCCATGACCGCCTCGTTCCCCTTCACCGCCCTTTCAGACGCCGCCTATTCCGGCCGCTTCATCTTGCAGATGGTCGGCAGGGTCAGGTCGGCGGCGGTTGCCGTCGAATAGTTCTTCCAGCCGAAGCCGGTATGCTCGGAATCGTATTTCACGTCCTTGCTGAAGACGCCGACATAGTACGGCATCAGCAACTGGTGATCTTCCTTCCGCATGATGTTTTCCTGGCCGTCGATATCCTTGTAGTGCATGTCCTCGAGCGCCAGCGCCACCTTCAGAGGATCGGTCGAGCCGGCCTTGTTGATCGCGTCCGCCAGCATGTCGATCATGGTGATGAAGTTGGACTCCGAGAAGTCGGTCGAGTGATCCTTGCGCCAGTCGGTGACGATCTTTTCGGCTTCCGTGCTTTTCTCGTCGACCGCGACGTTGCCGTTGAACTCCATCACCGAGGTCAGCCGGTTCTCGCCGGTCGCGCCGATCGCGGTCGGCCCCCCGATCAGATGCGCCAGAAACGTGTCGAACCGGACATTAAGGCCATCGTCGACCGCCTGCTTGATCAGCAGATTGAGATCGCGGTTATAGTTGCCCGTGATGACGCTCTGGGCGCCCGAAGCCTTGATCTTGGCGACATAGGGCGCAAAATCCTGCACCTTGCCGAACGGCATCAACTCGTCGCCGACAACCTCGATGTCGGGTCGCAGCTTGGCCAGCCATTTCCTGCTGTCGTGCTGCATCGACTGCCCGAACAGATAGTCCTGGTTGAGAACGTAGACCTTCTTGAGATCCGCCGGCAGCGACTTGATCCGGGCGGCGGCGCGCATGTCGACGCTGCCCGCGAAGCGGAAATGCCAGAAATCGCACTGCTCGTTGGTTAGTTCGGTCGCGAGCGCTCCGCAGTTCAGATAGAGGATGCGGTTATCCGGATTGCGCGCATTGTGCTTCGATACGCCGTCGATCATCGCCGATCCGACGTTCGAGCCGACGCAGTGCATGACGAAGGGAATGTTCTGGTCCGTGATGTTCTTCAGCGCGATCAGCGCTTCGGCGGGTTGCAGCTTGTCGTCGAACGGCACCAACTCGAACTTTCGACCGAGCGCGCCGCCCTGCGCATTCTTGCGCGCGATGACGAACTGGAAGACCTTGAGAAACTCGTCACCGGCGGAGGCGAAAGGACCCGACAACGGGTCGGTATAGGCCAACTTGATGGTCTCTTCGGCACCGGCTGGTCGTCCGAACGCCAGCAGGCTAATGGCCGCGAAAGAATAGCACGCAAGACGCAAGCAAAAGCCCATCGCATCCTCCCCCATGCCCTACCCGTTTTTGGGTAGCTCTTCTTTATTGGGCCGGGAGAGTACATCGTCGCCGAGGTGAGTCAATTGGCGGAACCGAAGCCATGACCGATGTGCGGCATCGGTGGGCAGCCGGCGGCGCGGTTCGCCGAGGTTGGATCGGAATCCCGGCGCACCCGTTATGTCCGACCGGCGATACGCGCGAGCCAGGAGTCTTACTTTTGCCTGGAGCTGGGCTATCATAGGCCGACATTCGCACTCCCTTGTTCCCGCAAGGGGGCGCTTGCGATCGTAGGCCGGGATGATGACGCCGATCAGACCTGATCATCGCGCGCTCGCAGAAGCACTTCGCCAGCGCGTTCTCGAAGGACCGGGCGAAACGCGTCCGGCACTTCGTCAGGCCTCGGCCGAGCGGGCTGCCGGAGGACCAGCCGGAGAGACTCCTTTTGACGACCTGGCTCGCCAGATCGGCGACGCCGCTCACCGTGTCACGGACGTGCAGGTATCGAGCGCGCTGGCGGCGGCGGGAAGCGAGAGGGCCACTTTCGAGATCATCGCGGCTGCCGCATTGGGAGCCGGCCTGTTACGCTGGGAGCAGGCGATGAAGGTGCTGGATGAGGTGGCCGATGCGCCTGACTGAAGTGGAGCGTGGCGACGGACTCGCCAACCGCTTGCTCATAGGCTTCATCTCGGTCGTTTCAGGCATGCGGCTGCCCGATGCCGCCCGCGTGGCCTTTTACCACAAGGACTTTTTCAGCAGACCAATGGGGGCCTGGACGCAGGCAGCCATGCGAGGGCCGAGTCCATGGAGCGTCGCGGAGCGTGAATTGATGGCGTGCATGGTTGCGAAATGGAACGCGTGCGCCTTCTGCGTGGGCGCTCACGGCGCGGTCGCGGCGAAAGAAATGCAAAGGTCCGCGGTCGATGAAGCGGTGTCCGATTTTAGCGCAGCGCCGATCTCGGGACGTCTCAAGTCGGCTTTGGCGTTTCTCGAAGTCATGACGCTGCGGCCCAGGGATCTGAAGCCAGAACATGTGAGGGCCGCGCTCGATGGCGGCTTAAGCCGTCAGGCTCTGACCGACGTCATCGCGGTCGGAGCCTTGTTCAACATCATCACGCGGTATGCGGACGCACTCGACTTTGCGATGCCGACGCCCCGCGAATTCGACCGAGCTGCAAACATGCTTCTCAAGAGAGGCTATGCTTCGTAACACCTGCTCCGCAGGACCAGCCGCCGAGTGTTGACGGGCTTTCGTTTGAGCCGTGTGGAGGAGAAAGGCCATGCAGAGCGAGAGCCGTCAAGGTCATTGGCAGAACGTCTACCGCAGGAAGGGCGAGAACGAAGTCAGCTGGTTTCAGGAAAGCCCGGTACCTTCGCTTGAATTGATAGCGCAGGCCGGTGCAAGCCCCACTTCGGCCATCCTTGACATCGGCGGCGGGGCCTCGCGCCTGGTCGATCATCTCATTGATCGCGGTTTTCAGGATGTCACGGTTCTCGATCTATCCGAGGCTGCACTGGAGGCTGCCAAGGCGCGCCTCGGCAAAATCGCCGCGCAGGTTCACTGGATCGTCGCGGACGCCACAATCTGGGAGCCGCAACACGCATACGACATCTGGCATGATCGGGCGGCGTTCCACTTTCTCACCGAGGACCATGACCGCGCCGCCTATGTCGCACGCCTTGAGCGAGCCCTGGCGATCGGAGGGCACGCCATCATTGCCACCTTCGCGCTCGATGGGCCGGAACGCTGCAGCGACTTACCCGTCGCGCGGTACGATCCGGAAAGCCTGGGGCAAACCCTGGGTCCCGCATTCGAGCTGATCCATAGCCGGCGGCATGCACATGCGACACCCTGGGGCTCGCATCAATCTTTCCAGTTCAGCACGTTTCGCCATCGCCCCGCGCCGATAACGTAATCGAACGAAGCGACAGGCTAAACCAGCAAGGCGGAATGAGCGTCAGCTCATCCCGCCTTTGCCCTCAGCGTCGCAGCGTTTACAGCCAGGGATGCTCGGCGCTCTTTCGCTTTTCGTAGGCTTCGATCTTGTCATTTTGCAGCAGCGACAGCTCGATCTCGTCATAGCCGTTCAGGAGGCTCTCGCGCGAGAACGCGGCGACCTCGAAACGGTCGACCTGTCCGTCCGGCCCGGTGACGGTCTGCTCGCGCAGGTCGACGGTGATTTCGGCGCCGGGGAGCTCGGTCAGGAACTGGATCAGCTCATGCACCCGCTTGGCGCTCAGCTTGACCGGCAACATGCCGTTCTTGAACATGTTGTTGTAGAAGATGTCGGCGAACGAGGGCGCGATGACGCAGCGGATGCCGAAATCGAGCAGCGCCCAGGGCGCGTGCTCGCGGCTCGATCCACAGCCGAAATTGTCGCCGGCCACCAGGATCTTGGCCTTGCGGAAGGGTCCCTGGTTCAGCACGAAGTCCGGCCGCTCTTCGCCGTTGTCGTTGTAGCGGCGTTCGGAAAACAGCGCCTTGCCAAGTCCGGCCCGCTTGATCGTCTTGAGGAATTGCTTGGGAATGATCGCGTCGGTATCGACGTTGGGAATTCCCATCGGGGCCGCCACGGCCTTCAGTCTTTCAAACTTTTCCATCACCGTTTTCCTCTCGCATCTTCGCGGTCAACGCATGTCGTCCGAGCCCGATCAGCACCAGCGGCGTTTCGGGCGACACGCCCAACAGTTCGCTGTCCACGATCTTGACCGCATTGGAATAGCGGCTTTCGCCTGATACGTCGACCAGGTGGCTATCATACAGCAAAACCGCGCCGAAAAAGGCATCAATGGGGTCCTCCGGGCCGAACAGGTTCATGGAATTGAGGGAATCCTGCCAGTTTCCAACGGTCGTCCGGACCACGGTCGCATGGCTGCGTTGCAAACGCACGTTGCCACGACGGTCGACGATCCTCAGCGAGTGCCGCGAACCGGCTTTCGGAATAAAGACGAACGCGCCCGGGGTATCGGCGGCGAGCTCGATTTCATCCTCCGGCAGACGCAGCGATCTTGCCGCGACCCGGCGGGCCTGCCGCTCCGAGACGATCTCCGTGTCGCCGCTGCTGCGGAGCGCGGCGGCGCCGGTCGCGATCGCCCGGATCCTGCCGGTCTGGCGGTCGATCTCCACGGAAATATCGACCGACTTCGGGTCGGCTCCGAGGCGGCCGATCGCTTCCAGGGTTTCCGCGCGAAGGTGCGCGATATCGTCGGACGATGGATCGGGATTGACCCTCTCGACGACTTCGCGAACCATCGCTAGCGCGGCCCCGATCGAGGAGATGATCTCCGCATCTTTCGCAATCTCGGACCGCAGACCGAGCTGCTCGGCAACCGTCGGCAACAGGGCGCCGATGCCGCCGCCGGTTCCGATCAGCACCTGCTGGTCCTCGTCGAGTTGATAATCCCTGATCAGTTTTTGAATGGCCGGAGTAACCTTGCCCGCCGCCGCGGCAAGCACTTCGTTTGCCAGCGCGACGACGTCCTTGCCCAGCATCGCCGCGAGCGGCGCGAAGGCCGCGCGGGCGGCTTCCGCCGGCGCATAGCAATGCATTTCCGGAAGTGTCAGCCCGGCGGCATTGGCGGCGCAGGTGGTCGTCAATGCAAAGCGGCCATCCCGCCCGGTCTCGATCGCGACGAAGTCGTCGCCATCGCCCGGCTTCGGTTCGAACAACACGACGCGCGCGTTCTCGAAAACCTCGGCAGGCGCGAAGCAGGCGTAGCGGAGCCCGGCAATGTGGGCGCTTCGCGGTCCGACCTCACGCACCGAACCGCCTGAAATCCTGATCAGGCTGCCGCCGGCCACCCCCAGCACGCGCACGTCGAGCGAATTGACGAAGGTGTCGTGGCCGCCGACGTTGGCGTAGGTCACGACCGGACGCCCGGCCTTGACGACGCCGAGGTTGGTCGAGGTGCCGCCGACTTCGAAGTAGATTCCGTCGGACATGCCGACATGCATCAACGAGCCCGCGACGCTTGCCGCGGGTCCGGACAGCATCGTCATCGCCGGCCGATGCCGCATTTCGCTGATATCCATCACGCCGCCGTCGCCGCGCATGATCATCAGCGGCGCGTCGATGCCGGCCTTTTTTATGCTCGTTTCGGTCAGATTGGCGGTCGCGATCATCCGCGGCAGGATCGACGCGTTGATCACCGCGGTGCGCGTTCTCGTCGTCAGTCCGTATAGCCTCGTGACCTCGTGCCCGCAGGTCGTCGGAAGACCGAACCCGTCGCCGACTTCACGAACGAGTTCTTCGGTCGACGTATTGTCGACGCCGAACGCGGCGGAGGCCACCAGCACCTGGGCGCCCTCGGCGCGGAGCGCGGCCACGGCATTCTCGATCGCCTTGTGCTCGACGCCATCGCTGAGCAGAAACCGGTTGCAGGTTTGCAGCACGCGACCCGGCGCGAGTTCGATCGGATCGATGCGGACCTGCTCCTCGGCGAGCTTCGCGGCCTTGACGCCCGCGAGACCCAGGATTCCGACCCGGGCCACGTCGCCTTCCAACAGCGCGTTGGTGGCTTGCGTCGTGCTGTGGGCGAGCAGGACGACCTCGCCGGCATCGACGCCGGCATCGCCCAGCACGCGTTCGAACACCTCGATGACTCCCGCGGCAACGCCGTCCGGATGGTCATGGGTGGTATGAACCGACGATCGCCCGACGACGCGGCCGTCGAAATTGTCGATCAAGGCGGCTTTAGTGAAGGTTCCTCCGACGTCGATTCCGATGCGATAGGAATTTTTGGTCAAGACGTCGTCCACTATCGATCCGGGCCGTCGGAAACGACCCTGTTAACCAGTTGATCCGGTTTGGCGTCGCATGCCAGCTCACGCCAGTTCTCGTACAAACTAGCTCGGGGTGGGGTCAACCCCAATCGCCGCGTGGTGACGTGCATGGCGCCCCAATCCATCGCCCCGGCGAAAAACTATAGCGTTTAGCGAAATGGGATTCGGTTCGCGCAAAGAAAACGCCAGAACAAGGAGCTACATCGAGAGCCCGACCCCGCGCTACGGCGCGCGCTCGATATGGGCGCGGATCGAATGGTTGGCGTCATCGATCCAGCCGAACTTCTGGACCGCCGCGATCATTTTCGTCAGCCCGTGCTGCCACCACGTTTCGGATGTGAGCTGCGGCCAATCGCGCAACGCCTGCTCGGAGATCCAGGCATGCTCGTGGTCGTGGCTGACGGCGATGCGGCCGAGCAACTCGGCTTCGATCGCCGGATCGTCGAACCGGCCCTCAATGCGGACAGAGAACGCCTTGAAATTATCCGGCTGGTCGATCTCGATCGAACGGTTTGCGGCGATAATCCGGATCATCATGAGGAATACCGAGACCTGAAGACCGCACTGGGAGGAACGCGGGCTTGGGCGAACCGGGAAATGGTGGGCGCGACAGGGATCGAACCTGTGACCCCCTCGATGTCAACGAGGTGCTCTCCCGCTGAGCTACGCGCCCTAAAGGCCTTGTGACGGGTCGGGTCCGTATATCGGCTCCAAAGCGGGCAGGCAAGGACGGTTGGGAGCCCTTTTACCGGTCCGCCAGGCGGCGAATCAGGCCGCCAGCATCTTGTTAACTTCGCTGACCAATTCGCGCAGATGGACCGGCTTGGACAGCACCTTGGCGTTCTTCGGCGCTTCCGAATCCGAGTTCAGCGCCACGGCGGCAAAGCCGGTGATGAACATGATCTTGATGTCGGGATCGAGTTCCGAGGCGCGGCGCGCCAGCTCGATGCCGTCCATTTCGGGCATCACGATATCGGTCAGCAGCATCTCGAACGGTTCTTCACGCAACCGTTGGTAGGCGGACAGGCCATTGTCATGGGGCGAGACCTGAAAACCCGCATTTTCCAGTGCCTTGACCAGGAAGCGGCGCATATCGTTGTCGTCTTCGGCGAGCAGGATTTTATGCATGGCGGTTGATCGTCGATTCCCGGTAGGAGATCACTCAGCCCACTAAGCCCGACAGAGAGTAAATTTCGGGTGAAAGAGGCTGTCACGGAGGCGGCGGGTGCGCCATTTCTGGACCGGAATGATCTGCAAAGCAATCTGCGGTTTGAGAAGCGTTCCACCCGATTTGGGGCTTTTTTCGCTTGGCAGATCGGTTGCGACACCCGACAATGCGCTTGGATAAAAACATCCGTTTTTCTGGCCGAAATGATGCTTCCAGGTCGGCGGATTCCAGGGACGGCGCCCGAGGATGACCCAGTTGGACGGCGAACACTCGCCCCCATTCGAGATCGTGGAGCCGGCGGAGTGGCGGGCGCCGATCATCTTCAATTCGCCCCATTCGGGCTCGGCCTATCCGCAGGATTTCCTTGACGCCTCGCGCATCGATCTGCCGGCGCTGCGCCGTTCCGAGGATTCGTTCATGGACGAATTGATCGGCGATTTGAGCGGCCGCGGCTTTCCGGTGGTCCGGGTCAACTTTCCGCGCTCCTATGTCGACGTCAACCGCGAGCCGTATGAACTGGACCCGCGGATGTTTACCGGACGGCTGCCGAGTTTTGCCAACACACGATCGATGCGGGTGGCCGGCGGTCTCGGCACCATCCCGCGCGTGGTCGGCGACGGCCAGGAAATCTATCGCGAGCGGCTATCCGTCGACGACGCGCTGACGCGGATCGAGGCGCTCTACAAGCCTTATCACCGCGCGCTGCGCCGGCTGATCAACAAGGCGCACCAGACGTTCGGCACGGTGGTCGTGGTGGATTGCCATTCGATGCCGTCGATCGGGGTGTCGCGCGACGAGCCGCGGCGGCCGGACATGGTGATCGGCGACCGCTACGGCACGAGCTGCGCGCCTGTTATCCCCGACATGGTCGAGGAGACCATGCGTGCGCTCGGCTATTCGGTCGGGCGCAACAAGCCCTATGCCGGCGGGTTCATCACCGAGCATTACGGCAATCCGGCGAGCGGCCTGCACACCGTGCAGCTCGAACTCAACCGCGCGATCTACATGGACGAACGGCGGCGTGAACGCGGCGCGCGATTTGCCCAGGTCGCGGCCGACTTCGCCATCCTGGCCGAGGCGCTGGCCGCCGTTCCCCTGGATAGCCTCGGCCCGTTCCAGGCGGCCGCGGAGTAGCAACCTCTCTCCCTGCCCGCGCAGTTGCCGGGAGCGGCGTTGCTCGAAAATAATTTCAGAAAGAAAAAAGGGCCGCTTGAATGAACAAGCGGCCCAAGTCTAGGGAGGAAACGCCCAAGGAGGGCAGCGATAGCGCCAGGCGCTACCGCACCGCAACAATATGCGACCGCGCTGCACAAAACGCAAGGGCTTTCCTCACATTTCCCGTGCAAATCCGGCAAACCGTGCAAGCCGGCAACACCGATAATTATCCAATAAAATCATATCATTAGTACACATATGAAATCGATTTCCGAGCTGCTCGCAAATTCGTGATCGCCCCGGTCACCAAAAATGCACCCCTGCCGAGGGCTGATTCGTGCATGCAAAATGCCAGCGGGCAATCGGTGGATAGCAGTGCGCCGCGGGCTCAATTGAGCTAGGCAGTAAGCCGGATCTCTCCCCGCAGACCCAAGGAAGCGCCGTGACGGTTATCGATTTTACAGCCTTCATCGGCCGCCTTGCGAATGCCTCCGGCGAAACCATCGTGCCGTTCTTCCGGACCTCGCTCGGCATCGACAACAAGAGCGCCAGCGATTTCGATCCCGTCACCGAAGCCGATCGCGCCGCCGAAGCGGTGATGCGCCGCCTGATCAAGCAGAACTTCCCCCAGCACGGCATCGTCGGCGAGGAATTCGGCAACGAGCGCGAGGACGCCGACTATGTCTGGGTGCTGGATCCGATCGACGGCACCAAGTCCTTCATTTCAGGCTTTCCGATCTGGGGCACGCTGATCGGGCTGTTGCACAAGGGCACGCCGGTGTTCGGGATGATGCACCAGCCCTATATCGGCGAGCGCTTTTCCGGCGACAGCGGCTCGGCGCATTATTCGGGGCCGTCGGGCGAACGCAGACTGACGGTGCGGCGCTGCGCCTCGCTGAAGGAGGCGACCTCCTACACCACCAGCCCCCTGTTGATGAACGCCGCCGACCGCGCCGCCTTCAGCCGGGTCGAGGCCGCGGTGCGGCTGACGCGCTATGGCGGCGATTGCTATTCCTATTGCATGCTGGCGGCCGGCCATCTCGACCTCGTGGTCGAGACCGAACTGAAACCCTACGACATCGCCGCCCTGATCCCGATCGTCACCGGCGCCGGCGGCATCGTCACCACCTGGGAAGGCAAGCCGGCGCAGAATGGCGGCCGCATCATCGCCGCGGGCGACGCCCGCGTGCATGAAGCGGCGATGAAGCTGCTCAACAGCTAGCCGGCGATCTGGTCATCCCCTGATCGCTGCCGTAGAATTTGCCTGTCGGTCCGAAACGCGACGAGCGAGCGCAGAAGGCTGCCGGGAGGTACCATGCGAGCGTCAGCAAAACTGATCGTCGTGTTGTCACTGTTGCTCGTGCCACTGGCCGTCCGCGCGCAGGATTTTCCAAACCGGCAGATCCGGTTGATCGTGCCGTTTCCGGCCGGAGGCCCGAACGACATCATCGCGCGGCTGGTCGGCCAGCGCATGTCGGAACTGTTCAAGCAAACCATCCTCATCGACAACCGCAGCGGCCAGGCCGGCGTGCTCGGCACCGACGTGGTCGCAAAGGCGACGCCCGACGGCTACACCATCGGAATTGTCAGCGCGAGTTCGCTCGTCATCAACCCGACGATGGAAAAGGTCGCCTATGACCCGAAAAAGGATCTGGCGCCGGTCACGTTGGTGACGACGGTGCCGGAAATGCTCGTGGTCGCGAGCAACGTGCCCGCCAACAACATGGCGGAACTGATCGCGCTCGCCAAGGCGCAGCCTGGAAAACTCAATTTCGCCTCCGCCGGCGTCGGCGGATTGCCGCATCTGGCCGGCGAACTATTCAAGCTGACCGCCAAGATCGACATCGTGCACGTGCCCTATCGGGGCGCGGCGCCCGCGATCAACGATCTGCTGGGACAGCAAGTGCAAATGGTGTTCCTCGATTTGCCGGTGATCCTGCCGCAAATTCAGGCCGGCAAGCTCAAGCCGATCGCGCTCGGCGCCCGCCAGCGCGCGCCGACCGCGCCCGACGTTCCGACCACCGCGGAGGTCGGCATGCCTGACCTCCTGATCGAGAACTGGTACGGCATGATCGCGCCGGCCGGAACGCCGGCAAAGGTCGTCGCCGAAATCAACCGCGTCGCCAACGAGGCGATGAACGATCCCCAGGTCAAGCAGAAGCTAGCCGACCAGGGCCTGACGGTGGCCGGCGACACGCCCGAACAGTTTCGCGCCTTCATCGACAGCGAAACCACGAAATGGGCGAAGGTAATGAAGGACGCCGGCGTCAAGATCGAGAACTGATAGCCCCGTGCTGGGGCAAGCTACGCTCCCCGGATGCTGCGCAGCCTTTAATGCTGCGCAGCCTTGCGCAGATAGTCCACCAACTGTTTCGCCGGCCGCGGCAGCGTTCTAAAATTGCGCGCGCAGATCACCAGCCTTCGGTTGGCCCAGCTATCGCGGATCCGGACGATCGCGATCGCCATCGACTGTGCGCAGCGCCGCGCGGCCGCCTCCGGCACCACGGCGATGCCGACATCGGCCGCCACCATCTGGCAGATCGCGTCGAAATCCCGCAACCGCGCCCGGAAGCGAAAGCGCATGCCGAGCTGAGCGGCGTGTTTCGAGATATGCTGATTGAGCGCGGTCGAGTTGGTCAGCCCGACGAAATCGTGGCCGGCGGCCTCCTGGAAATCGATCTGGCGCCGGCCGGCAAAGGCGCTACGTCGCGCCGCCACCAGCACCAGCCGGTCCTCGGTGAACAGAAACCGCTCGAAAGTTTCCGGCAAGGCGTGCTCGGCGGCAAAGCCGAGATCGGCCGCGCCGCTGGCGATGGAGGCTGCGATCTCGATGCTCTCGCGTTCCTCGACATCGACATTGATCTCGGAATGCTCGCGCAGGAACGCGGCGAGCGCCTTCGGCAGATGTTCCGTCAGGCCCGACGTGTTGGCGAGCATATGCACGCTGGCCCGGGCGCCGGTGGCGAAGGCTGCGAGATCGCCACGCATCGCCTCGACCTCATGCATGATGATGCGGGCATGATCGAGCAGGCTTTCGCCGGCCGCGGTCAGCTCCACGCCACGCCGGCCGCGCTTGAGCAGGGCTGTGCCAAACGCCCCTTCCAGTCCCTTGATCCGCGCGCTGGCCGAGGCCAGCGCCAGATGGACGTGCATCGCGCCGCCGGTGATGCTGCGCGAATCCGCCACCGCGATGAACAGCTGCAGGTCAACCAGGTCGAACCGCATGGCGCCCTCCTACCTTCGGCATAGCCAGAGGTAGATTACGGAACCTCCAGATTGTGCCAATCGCGCCGATCGGTCAATGTGCAGGGATGTTCGAGCCTCTCCTGTTTCTCATCGCGGCCGCCTTCCTGATCGCCGGCTTCATCAAGGGCGCGCTGGGCCTCGGCCTGCCGACGGTCTCGATGGGCCTGCTCGCGGTCACGATGCCGCCGGCGCAGGCGCTCGCGATCGTCATCGTGCCGGCGATCGTCACCAATATCTGGCAGACTTTTGTCGGCCCCTACTTGCGCGATATCGTCCGGCGGCTGTGGCCGCTATTGATCGGGACCGCCGCCGGCATCTGGCTGAACGCGGGATCGCTGACCGGCCCCTATGCACACTTGACCACCATCGTGCTCGGCGTGCTGCTGGTGCTCAATTCCATCATCGGCCTTTCCAAATTCAGTTTCTCGGTCGCGCGCCGCAACGAAAAATGGGTCGGCGGCATCGTCGGCCTGGTCACCGGCGTGATCTCGGCGGCATCAGGCGTGCAGGTGATTCCGTCAGTGCCGTTCCTGCAGGCGATCGGGATGGAAAAGGAGGAACTGATCCAGGCGCTCGGCGTGTTCTTCACCGTCGCGACGCTGACGCTCGGCTTCAACCTCACCTCTGCCGGCCTGTTGACCGCGGCGACCGCGCTGCCGGGCGCCGTTGCCATGGTCTGCTCGTTCATCGGGATGTTTGTCGGCCAGGCCGTTCGTTCGCGGCTGCAGCCCGACCTGTTCCGGCGCTGGTTCCTGATCGGGATGATCCTGCTCGGGACCTATCTCGCCGCCAGCGCCGTCTTCGAAATCTACCGCGCCTGAAGCGCCGCGATGCGGACGCCGAGATAGACGAACACGCCGCCGAGCGCGCGGTTGATCCAGACCAGCGCGCCGCCGGATTGCCGCAAGCGGGAAGCGGCGCGGGCCGCCAGCGCGGCGATCGAGAAGCACCACAGCGTGCCCGTGGAAATGAACATCAGGCCGAGCGCTATGAAAGCCAGCGACTTGTGCGGCGCGTCCGTATTCACGAATTGCGGCAGGAAGGCGAGAAAGAACAGCGCCACCTTGGGATTGAGCACGTCGGTCAAGACGCCCTGCCAGAACACCTGACGCAGCGATAGCATCGGCGGCGGCGCGACCGCGACATCCGTTGCGCCGTCGGAAGGCTCTCGACGCGACAGCAGCATGGTGATGCCGATGTAGCAGAGATAGGCGGCGCCGACCCATTTGATCACGGTGAAGGCGACGGAAGATGCCATCAGCAACGCCGACAGGCCAATCGCCGTGCCGAACACATGCACCAGGCAGCCGCAGGAAATGCCGAGCGCCGCCGTCATTCCGGCGCGCCAGCCCAGTTGCAGGCTGCGGCCGACGATATAGGCCGAATCCGGTCCGGGCGAGATATTGACCAGCACCGCCGAGACGATGAAGAGCCAGAGGTCGTGAATGCCGAGCATGGTCATTACCCAAACAGCGGCGTGCCGGGCACGAAGGCGTCGAACGCCGCCCAGAACTGCGCGCGATAGCGGTCCTGTTCCTGCAATATCTCGTGCTTGGCGCCGGCGATCACCAGATGCGAGCCGGCGCGCAGATGATAGGCGAACTCCTCGATCGCCGCCGTCGACACAATAGTGTCGTTGCTGGCGGCGAGCATCAGGATCGGCTGGCGGATTTCGGACGGATAATTGGCGGCGCGGAACGTACGCATCGCGGTAAACGCGGTATCGGCCCACGCCACCGTCGGTGACGCGATGCCGAGCGTCGGGTCTTCCTCCAGGATCGCGGCGTTGCGGGCGTAGCGCACGGGATCGCTGGTCAGGGGATTGTTGACGAACGACGATGCGCCGACCAGTTCGCCGCTGCCGCCGGGAATGTAGCGGCCGCCCTGCCCCGCCAGCCGCAGGATGCGCAGCAGCGCGCGCGCCGGGAACGAGGTGCGGCGCCCGGGCAGGTCGATCATCGGCGCCGACAGCACCATGCGGTCGAACCAGCGTTTTCCGGCATGCGCGACCCGCAGCATCACCGCGCCGCCCATCGAATGCGCCAGCGCGAAATGCGGCGGCGGGCAATCCGGCAGCACCACCTGCTGCACGAAGGTCTCGACGTCGATCTCGAAATCGGAGAAATCCCGGACGTAACCCTTGCGCGGATCGCGCAGCCGCCGCGAGGAATGGCCTTGCCCGCGCCAGTCGATCATCGCCACCGCGAAACCGCGGTCGCGCAGGTCGCGCACGGTCTCGAAATATTTCTCGATCTGCTCGCCGCGCCCGGAGAACACGCAGACGGTGCCCTTGCGCCCCGCCGGCGGCGCCCAGCGGGCAAACCGCAGTTCGGCGCCATCCGACGTCTTGATGGTGCCGCTGACGTAATCTTCCGGGGCGGGATTGGAGGGAATCGAGACCAGCGTCATGCGGGGCAACCGGATAGGTGAAAAGCGCTGAAAATCAAGGGAGTGCGAGGGAACGATGGGCGAAAAAGCGACCCGTTCCCGCCCTCTTGAACACGCATGGACCCCTCCCATATCACCTTCGTGCAGGCCGCTACAGTGTTTCGGGACCGAAACGCCAAGGCTGCACATGTCCAAAAGCCCGGCCCGATGGCGGGCGGGTTAACCGAAACAGTCGCTCAATGGAGGACTACCCTATGCGTACCTACGATCTCACTCCGTTCTATCGTTCCACCGTCGGTTTCGACCGCTTCTTCTCGCTGCTCGATCGGGCCACCGCCGACGGCAGCCCCGGCTATCCCCCCTACAATATCGAGCGCACCGGCGAGAACGACTATCGCATCACGGTCGCGGTATCCGGCTTTTCACAGCCCGAGCTTTCGATCGTCGCCAAGGAAAACACGCTGACGATCAAGGGCGAGAAATCCGCCAATGAGAACGGCAAGGACAAATCCGAGGTGCTGTATCGCGGCATCGCGGCCCGCGCCTTCGAGCGCGTGTTCCAGCTTGCCGATTTCGTGCAGGTGAAGAACGCCTCGCTCGAGCATGGCCTGCTCCATGTCGATCTCGTCCGCGAGATTCCCGAGGCCAAGAAGCCCCGCAGCATTCCGATCTCCTCCAGCGCCCCGGCGCCGCAGGTGGTGGACGGCACCGCCGACAAGGCCGCCGCCTGATCCGGTTTTGTGGCTTTCGGCAGATATTGGCTGAAGCAATGAGCCGGACTTGCGAAAACGCCCCGGGAAACCGGGGCGTTTTTGTTTTTGTCATTCCGGGACGCGCTCTTGCGCGAACCCGTAACTACTCCAGTCCCTGCACCTTCGGCATTTCCTGGGTCGGCAGGATTTGCGGTGCCGGTTTTGCCTCGATCACGGCAGGCGGCGTGGCGGGCGGTGTCGTAGAGGCGACGGCCGGCTTGGCCTGAGCCACCGATTGCGGCGCCGGCTCGGGCGGCTTTGCGGGTTCCGCAACCCTGGCAGATTCTCTGGCCGGCTCGGTGGCCTTGCCGACGGTCTGCGGCGCATCGGAATGCTCCGGCATCGCCTTCGGCAGCGGCACGGCGGCAGGCGCGCGGCTCGCGACGTGCGGCACCAATGCGGGCGGCCGCGGCGGACCGCGCACCGCGCTGACCGGCGGGGCCTCCGCCGGGCCGTAGACGGCCGCATCGGCCGGATATCCCCGGGCATAACGCACGATCCGGCCATCACGGGCATCGATCACCAGCCGCCCCTCGCCGCCGCCGCGATCCAGCACCGCAATGGTGTAGAACACACCGCGCCGCTGCGGGGCGCCGAGCGGCGAGAACCCGTTGTCGCGCAGCACCGTATAGACCTCCGGCGGCGGCAGCAGGCGCGGGCCGTAATAACCGCCCTCCTGGTAGCCGCGCGCTTGCGGCGGCATCGCCGCATAGGGGCCGTCGACATCGGAAACGGCGGAATAGAGCGGCCTGTGGTCGGGTACCACGATCTGGGCATTCGCCGAATTGGCGGCGAGCACCAGGCCTGCCGACATCAGCCATCCCCTGCAAAGCTTCATCGCCTTCACTCCTGTTATGCCCAGCCTGTAAGACCCTCGGGACCGGAGCGTTGGCCGCTCCTTCGTCCCCCGCAATTTCATTGTGGATTCCGGCTTCCCTTGGGCCGGATCGCGGCACGTTTGCCGCAAATGGGGGGCACCAATTCCGGGCGGCATGGCGGTTCTCGCCGGCAGGGCGGATCTGCCATGCGGCCGGGGACTTCCGCACGCTTGTATGATAGAAAAAAATTTGGCATGGTCGGAGTTAGGACAGCATCACTGTCTCAATTAACGGTGCAGACCCGGCACAGGGATTGCAACGAAATCGGGCGCCGACGCGCCAGGAAGTAAAAGGCAAGGTCGCTCCTCAGGGACGCGGAGCGCCCAGGCCTTAATTTACGAAATTGCGGCTCGCGGAGGACGAGCGGTGGCCCGGTGGGTGCCGCAAGCGCCCAAGGTGCGCCGACGACAACGGTGAGGCCCTTGCCGGATTGAGAGGACGTTGAGATGAGCGGGTCGGAGTTCGAGCGCGAAAACATCGTGATGGATGCGCTGTCGGCGGCCCCGGATTCCAAACCGGTTGAAGCCTCGCATCAAGAGCCCCTGCGCGAACACACTTTACGCGAACATACCTGGCGTCCGCCGGCCGAGGGCCTTTACGACCTCAGCCTGGAAAAGGATTCCTGCGGCGTCGGCTTCATCGCCAACATCAAGGGCCACAAATCGCATCAGATCGTCTCCGATGCGATCAGCATCCTGTGCAACCTCGAACATCGCGGCGCGGTTGGCGCCGACCCGCGCGCCGGCGACGGCGCCGGCATCCTGGTGCAGATCCCGCACGCCTTCTTCGTGCGCAAGGCCGCCGAGATCGGCTTCCAGTTGCCGAAGCCCGGCGACTATGCGGTGGGCGCGCTGTTCATGCCGAAGGAAACGGCGTGGCGCAACGTCATCAAGAGCATCATCGCCGACCAGATCAAGGACGAGGGGCTGTTGCTACTCGGCTGGCGCGACGTGCCGACCGACAATTCCTCGCTCGGCGAAACCGTCAAGCCGACCGAACCGGCCTGCATGCAGGTGTTCATCGGCCGCAATAATGCGGCCAGGACCGACGACGAATTCGAGCGGAAGCTCTATATCCTGCGCAAGTCGATCTCGCAGGCGATCTATCAGCGCCGCGACCGCGGGCTCGCCGGTTATTACCCGGTCTCGATGTCGTGCCGCACCGTGATCTACAAGGGCATGTTCCTGGCCGACCAGCTCGGCAGCTATTATCCCGACCTGCACGAGCCCGATTTCGAGAGCGCGCTGGCGCTGGTGCATCAGCGTTTCTCCACCAACACCTTCCCGACCTGGTCGCTGGCGCATCCCTATCGCATGATCGCGCATAACGGCGAGATCAACACGCTGCGCGGCAACGTCAACTGGATGGCGGCGCGGCAGGCTTCGCTGAGCTCGAACCTGTACGGCAAGGACATCAGCCGGCTGTGGCCGATTTCGTACGAGGGCCAGAGCGACACCGCCTGCTTCGACAACGCGCTCGAATTCCTGGTGCAGGGCGGCTACTCGCTGCCGCACGCCGTGATGATGATGATTCCGGAAGCCTGGGCCGGTAATCCGCTGATGGATGAGCAGCGCCGCGCGTTCTACGAATACCACGCCGCGATGATGGAGCCGTGGGACGGCCCCGCCGCGATCGCGTTCACCGACGGCCGTCAGATCGGCGCCACGCTGGACCGCAACGGCCTGCGCCCGGCGCGCTATCTCGTCACCAGCGACGACCGCATCGTGATGGCGTCGGAAATGGGCGTGCTGAAGATTCCGGAGGAGCAGATCGTCACCAAGTGGCGGCTGCAGCCCGGCAAGATGCTGCTGGTCGACCTCGAGGAAGGCCGACTGATTCCCGACGACGAGATCAAGGCGACGCTGGCCAGGAGCCATCCCTATCGCGAATGGCTCGGCCGCACCCAGATCGTGCTGGAAGAATTGCGCGACGCGCCGACCAAGGGCATGCGCTCCAATTTGCCGCTGCTCGATAGGCAGCAGGCGTTCGGCTATTCGCAGGAAGACATCAACATCCTGATGACGCCGATGGCGGCCACCGGCGAGGAAGCCGCCGGCTCGATGGGCAACGACACGCCGATCTCGGCGCTGTCGGACAGGCCGAAGCAGCTCTTTACCTACTTCAAGCAGAACTTCGCCCAGGTCACCAACCCGCCGATCGATCCGATCCGCGAGGAACTGGTGATGAGCCTCGTCTCGATCATCGGGCCGCGGCCGAATTTGTTCGACCTGCAGGGCCTCGCCGCCACCAAGCGGCTCGAAGTGCGCCAGCCGATCCTGACCGATGCGGACCTCGAAAAGATCCGCTCGATCTCGGACATCGCGGACAGCCATTTCCGCTCGCGCACGCTCGACACCACCTTCCACGCCGGCTTCGGCGCGGCGGGGCTGGAGCAGGTGCTCGACGAACTCTGCGCGCGCGCCGAAGCCGCCGTGCGCGAGGGCGTCAACATCATCATCCTGTCCGACCGCATGGCAGGTTCCGACCGGATTCCGATTCCCTCGCTGCTCGCCTGCGCCGCCGTGCATCATCATCTGATCCGCGTCGGATTGCGCACGTCAGTAGGCCTCGTGGTCGAATCCGGCGAGCCGCGCGAGGTGCATCATTTTGCCTGCCTCGCCGGCTACGGCGCCGAGGCGATCAACCCGTATCTGGCGTTCGAAACCATCATCGCGATGAAGGACCGCCTGCCCGGCTCGCTCGACGATTACGAGGTCGTCAAGCGCTACATCAAGTCGATCGGCAAGGGCCTGCTCAAGGTGATGTCGAAGATGGGCATCTCGACCTATCAATCCTATTGCGGCGCGCAGATTTTCGACGCGGTCGGATTGAAGGCGGATTTCGTCTCGAAATATTTCGTCGGCACCCACACCCGCATCGAGGGCGTGGGACTGGCCGAAATCGCCGAGGAAACCGCACGCCGCCATGCCGACGCGTTCGGCGAAGCGCCGGTCTACAAGTCCGCGCTCGACGTCGGCGGCGAATATGCCTATCGCACCCGCGGCGAGGACCATGCCTGGACCGCCGAATCCGTCTCCACGCTGCAGCACGCGGTGCGCGGCAACTCGCTGGAGCGCTATCGCGCGTTCGCCAAAATCCTCAACGAGCAGTCCGAGCGGCTGTTGACGCTGCGCGGCCTGTTCAAGATCAAGACCGCCGAGGACGAGAAGCGCAAACCCGTGCCGCTCGACCAGGTCGAGCCGGCCAAGGATATCGTCAGGCGGTTCGCCACCGGCGCGATGTCGTTCGGCTCGATCTCGCGCGAGGCGCACACCACGCTTGCGATTGCGATGAACCGGATCGGCGGCAAGTCCAACACCGGCGAAGGCGGCGAGGAAAGTGATCGCTTCAAGCCGATGCCGAACGGCGATTCGATGCGCTCCGCGATCAAGCAGGTCGCCTCCGGCCGCTTCGGCGTCACGACGGAATATCTCGTCAACGCCGACATGATGCAGATCAAGATGGCGCAGGGCGCAAAGCCCGGCGAAGGCGGCCAGTTGCCCGGCCACAAGGTCGACGCCACCATCGCCCGCGTGCGGCATTCGACGCCCGGCGTCGGCCTGATCTCGCCGCCGCCGCATCACGACATCTATTCGATCGAAGACCTCGCGCAGCTGATCTACGACCTCAAGAACGTCAACGAGGAAGGCCAGGTCTCGGTCAAACTGGTGTCCGAAATCGGCGTCGGCACGGTCGCGGCCGGCGTGGCGAAAGCGCGTGCCGACCATGTCACCATCGCAGGTTTTGAAGGCGGCACCGGCGCCTCGCCGCTGACCTCGATCAAGCACGCCGGCTCGCCCTGGGAGATCGGCCTCGCCGAAACCCACCAGACCCTGGTGCGCGAGCGGCTGCGTAGCCGCATCGTGGTGCAGGTCGACGGCGGTTTCCGCACCGGACGCGACGTCGTGATCGGCGCGCTGCTGGGCGCCGATGAATTCGGCTTCGCCACCGCACCCCTGATCGCGGCCGGCTGCATCATGATGCGCAAGTGCCACCTCAACACCTGCCCGGTCGGCGTCGCCACGCAGGACCCGGTGCTGCGCAAGCGCTTTACCGGCCAGCCCGAGCACGTCATCAACTACTTCTTCTTCGTTGCCGAGGAAGTGCGCGAGATCATGGCCGGGCTCGGCTACCGCAATTTTAATGAGATGGTCGGCCAGACCCAGATGCTCGACCAATCAAAACTGGTGGCGCACTGGAAGGCCAAGGGGCTCGATTTCTCAAAGCTGTTCGTGCGCCAGAAGGAACAGCCGGGCCAGAAGATTTTCCACGCCGAAAAGCAGAACCATCATCTGGAGGCCGTGCTCGACCGCAAGCTGATCGAGAAGTCGCGCGCGGCGCTCGACCGCGGCGCGCCGGTCAAGGTCGACGCCGTCATCAACAACACCGACCGCAGCGCCGGCGCCATGCTGTCGGGCACGGTGGCCAGGATCTACGGCCATACCGGCCTGCCGCATGACACCATCCAGGTCAGCCTCAAGGGCACCGCGGGCCAGGCGTTCGGCGCGTGGCTGGCGCGCGGCGTCACCTTCGACCTCGAAGGCGAAGGCAACGACTATGTCGGCAAGGGATTGTCGGGCGGGCGCATCATCGTCCGGCCGCCGGCCAATTCGGGCATCGTGCCGGAAGAATCGATCATCGTCGGCAACACCGTGATGTATGGCGCGATCGAGGGCGAATGCTATTTCCGCGGCATCGCCGGCGAGCGCTTTGCCGTGCGCAACTCCGGCGCGGTCGCCGTGGTCGAGGGCGCCGGCGATCATTGCTGCGAATACATGACCGGCGGCATCGTCGTGGTGCTGGGCAAAACGGGGCGCAACTTCGCGGCCGGCATGTCCGGCGGCATCGCCTATGTGCTGGACGAGGCCGGTGATTTCGACAGACTTTGCAACATGGCGATGGTCGAGCTCGAGCCGGTTTTGTCGGAAGAGATGATCAACGAGAACGCCTATCACCACACCGGCGACCTCGAGGCCCATGGCCGGGTCGACGTGTTCAAGGATCTGCTGGAGTCCGACGTCGAGCGGCTGCACATCCTGGTCACGCGTCATGCCAAGCTGACGGGATCGAAACGCGCCGCCGACATTCTCGCGAACTGGAAGACCTGGCTGCCGAAATTCCGCAAGGTGATGCCGGTGGAATACCGCCGCGCGCTGAAGGAACTGAAGGCCAACGCGGACGCCGAACCGAAAATCGCGATCGGGGCGTAACGCAAGTAGAGATCAGCGTCATCCTGAGGTGCGAGCCGTCTTCGGCGAGCCTCGAAGGATGGCAAACGAGGGGTTTTGTGGCCCATCCTTCGAGACGCGGCGAAGACGCCGCTCCTCAGGATGACGGTTTGCAGAGGTTTCAGAGGCGTCAGGTGTAATGGGCAAGATTACAGGTTTTCTCGAGATTGAACGTCACGATCGCAAGTACGCGCCGGTCGCCGAGCGCCTCAAGAACTACAATGAATTCGTCGTTCCCCTGAGCGAGAAGGAAACGCGCGACCAGGCCGCGCGCTGCATGAATTGCGGCATTCCCTATTGCCACGGCACCGGTTCGGTGGCGCCGGGCACGCCCGGCTGCCCGGTCAACAACCAGATCCCCGACTTCAACGATCTGGTCTACCAGAACAATTGGGAAGAAGCCTCGCGCAATTTGCACTCGACCAACAATTTCCCGGAGTTCACCGGCCGGATCTGTCCTGCGCCGTGCGAAGCTTCCTGCACGCTCAACATCGACGACAACCCGGTCACCATCAAGACCATCGAATGCGCCATTGTCGATCGCGCCTGGGACAATGGCTGGCTGAAGCCGGAAGTAGCCTCCCAGAAGACCGGCAAGAAGGTTGCCGTGATCGGCTCAGGTCCGGCGGGCCTTGCCTGCGCGCAGCAGCTCGCGCGCGCCGGCCACGAGGTGCATGTGTTCGAGAAGCACGGCAAGGCCGGCGGGCTTCTTCGCTACGGCATTCCCGACTTCAAGATGGAGAAGCACGTCATCGACCGCCGCGTCACGCAGATGGAGGGTGAAGGCGTCACCTTTCACTACGGCGCGCCCGTCGGCGGCACGGCCAAGGGCGCGATCGATCCGCGCGAGATGCTCAACCAATATGACGTGCTGGCGCTGACCGGCGGCGCGGAAGCCCCGCGCGACCTGCTGATCCCCGGCCGCGACCTAGACGGCATCCACTTCGCGATGGATTTCCTGCCGCAGCAAAACCGCCGCGTCTCCAGCGAGCCGCTCAACGGCGCCGCCGACATTCTGGCGGACGGCAAGCATGTGGTGGTGATCGGCGGCGGCGATACCGGCTCCGACTGCATCGGCACCTCGTTCCGCCAGGGCGCCAAGTCGGTCACGCAGCTCGAGATCATGGCCGCTCCGCCCGAGCACGAGAACAAGGGCCTGACCTGGCCGAACTGGCCGCTGAAGATGCGGACCTCGTCGAGCCAGGCCGAAGGCGCGCGGCGCGAATTCGCGGTGCTGACGCAGAAGTTTTCCGGCGGCGACGGCAAGGTGGCAAAGCTGCATTGCGTGCAGGTCGACGACAAGTTCAAGCCGCTTCCCGGCAGCGAGTTCGACCTCGATGCCGAACTGGTGCTGCTGGCGATGGGCTTTGTGCATCCCGTGCACGAGGGCCTGCTCAAGACGCTCGGCGTCGACCTCGACCAGCGCGGCAATGTCCGCGCCAACACCAGCGACTACCGGACCTCGCGGCCCAACGTGTTCTCCGCGGGCGACATGCGCCGCGGCCAGTCGCTGGTGGTGTGGGCGATCCGCGAAGGCCGCCTCTGCGCCCGTGCGATCGATCAGTTTTTGATGGGGACGACGAACCTGCCAAGGTGAGCGGCGGGACGGCGGCTGCGCTTACAGCCGTCATACGCGGGCTTTCCATCAATCTTCGAAAGACTCTCACGGAGAAGATGGATGGCCGGGTCCCGCCTGCGCCAAGGCTCCGGCGGGCACGGCAAGCCCCGCCACGACGGGCTCGTCAGCCCGTCAATTCTGCAACCTCACCCCCAGCATCACCAGCGTCGAGGCCGAGCTCGCGCCGACGACGTTGGAGTCGAGGATGTCGCGGCGCAGCGTGCCCTTGATCCAGAGGTTGCGGGTCATCTTGTAAATGAGATCGCCCTCGACGGTGTAGACCTTGTCGCTGCGGTTGTCGCCCTGGTAGTCGAGCGTGCCATAGGTGAACTTGCCGATCGCGGTCAGCCAGCGGCGGAAATCGTGATCGACCTCGACGGTGTAGGTATGGGTCAGCACGCCCGAGGTGCCGGGCAGCGTGGTTTCCGCAATCTGCGTGTCGGAATAGAATTTCGCGGTGGTCAGCGGCGTTGCGGTCCAGGTCAGCGAGGCCGAGGTCAGCAGGCCCTGCAGCCGGTCGAGCCGCGGATCGACATAGTCGCGCGTGGTCCAGCCGACCGCGATGTCGCCGGTCAACAACCTCGTGAATTCGAACGTGGTGCCGGCCTTGGCATAGCCGCCGTCGGAATCGCGGGCAAAGCCGCTGCGGTCGACCGCGAGATCATGGACGCGGCTGTCGCCCTCGACCTCGACGAACGGTTTGATCGCCGGCGTCAGTTCGTAGCTGACCCGGCCTATGCCGCCGTACTGGTTGAAATTGCGGTCGTCGTTGTTCGAGGTCTCGCCGTCGGTCAGCGTCGAGTTCTGGTACACCGTGCGATCGACGGTGCCGCCGACCGCGACGTTGAGCCGGTTGAAGTTCTGATCGAGCCCAAAACTGCCGCCGAGCGTCGTGTAGATCGGATATCGGGCAAGGCCGGCCTGCACGTTCGGGCTGCCGGGATTGTCGGTGGAGACCAACAGGCGCACCTGCGAGGTGATCTGGGTGTCTCTGGAGACGTCGATGCGGCCGTCGACATGGCCGACAAAATTCGGCCTGGAGACGTCGGTCGGCGACGAGGAGATCGCACCGCCGATGGTCGGCGGCAGGCTGTTGCCGTAGCCGGTGAAGGAGCCGCGGAGATCGGCGACCAGCGCATGGCGCTCCCAATCCGACACCGCCAGAAATTCCGGCGCCACCACCCAGAACGGCAGGCCGTGCGGCTCGTTGGTGCGGCCGGGATTGGTGTCATAGCCGCCGCTGACCTCGACCGCGGATTTGATCAGGAAGCTGCCGGCGTAATCGCCGACCGCGCCGAACGGATCGTCGTCCACTTTCAGCCGCGCCCGCGGCGGCTGGCCGGGCGACGTGTCGGCCATGCCGGGCGGGATCGGCGGCTTGTTGGCGGTTTCCGACGGCGGCACCGACAGCCGCAAATAGCCGGCGCGGTTGATCGGGGCCGGTTTTGGCACCGGACTGCCCGGGCCGGGCGCGGGCTTCGGCTTGGCCTGGCCGGGATAAATCACCGGCTTCTTCTTGGTGCGGTTGAGCGAGTCGAAGCCGGTATCGGATGCGCCGCTCGCGGGCGGCAGGCCGTATTGCGGAATCTGGCCGATCCGCGACGGCGCGGGCGCCTCGGGGTTGCCGCGCCTGTTGTTGCGAAGCCGGTCGTCAGCGGTGGCGTCAGATCCGTCGTCGTCGACCGCGAGCTTGCGCAGCGGAAGATCCTGCGGCGATACGAAGCCGCCGGGCACCGGGCGCAGCATGTCCGGCGTCAGCGTCTGGGCCCCCGCCTTGCTCCATTCGCAGGCGGTCAGTGCAAGCGGCACAACAAGGCATGCCAACAGGGCGCGTAAAACACACGCGCGGCTCTCGCGGCCCCTTGCTGGACCCGACATCACGATTTCGATTACCCCAACGAATTCATACGCTTGACGACAGGGTTCCGCCTGCGCCGGGGCGCGGGTTGTGGAAAACGTCGTTAACGGAGTTAAAACAATTATGGTTAATGAGCCGTTGAGAACGGGCCCTCGCGTCGCATCGCCTGACGGGCCGTGCTAGGAAGGGCTCCGCGGGCCGGACCGGTCCCGCACCCCCTGGAACGAGATATGGCCAAGACGAAACCGCTGATGGCAAAATCATCCGGTACCGACGGGAACGCTGCCGTCCAATCCGCGGTGCGGACGTTCGAAGTAGAAGCCGGCGGCATCTCGGCGCTGTCGGCCGCGTTGCAGGGATCGCTGGGCGCGGCGTTTGCCGCCGCGGTCGACCTGATCCGCGAGGCCAAGGGCCGCGTCATCGTCACTGGCCTCGGCAAATCGGGCCACGTGGCGCGCAAGATCGCGGCGACCTTTGCGTCCACCGGCACGCCCGCCTTCTTCGTGCATTCGGCCGAAGCCAGCCATGGCGACCTCGGCATGATCACCGCGGACGACGTCATCGTGGCGCTGTCGTGGTCCGGCGAGCAGCCGGAGATGCGCAACCTCATCACCTACGCCACGCGGTTCCGGATCGCGCTGATCGCGATGACGGCGGATTCCGATTCCACCCTGAGCAAGGCCGCCACCGTTTCGCTGACCTTGCCGAAGGCGCGCGAGGCCTGCCCGCACAACCTGGCGCCGACGACCTCCTCGCTGATGCTGCTGGCGCTCGGCGATGCCTTGGCGATCGCGCTGTTGGAAAGCCGCGGTTTTACTTCAGTGGATTTCAGCGTGCTGCATCCCGGCGGCAAGCTGGGGGCGATGCTGAAATACGCCCGCGACCTCATGCATAGCGGCGACGCGGTGCCATTAAAACCGCTGGGCACGCCGATGTCCGACGCACTGGTCGAGATGACATCGAAAGGCTTTGGCTGCGTCGCGATCGTCGACGGCAGCGGCAACATCGCCGGCATCGTCACCGACGGCGACCTGCGCCGCCATATGCTGCGCCCCGATTTGATGACCGCCCGCGTCGACGACGTCATGACCAGAAACCCCAAAACCATCAGCCGCGACCAGCTCGCCGGCGAGGCGCTGGAAATCCTCAACTCGTCAAAAATCACCGCCCTGATTGTCGCCGACGGCAAGAAGCCGGTCGGCATCGTGCATCTGCACGACCTGCTGCGAGCGGGTGTGGCGTAAGTTCTGTCATTCCGGGGCGCGCGCAGCGCGAGCCCGGAATCCATAGCCCCTGTGCTCCCATTCAGCACTGACAGTCGCCCCGCCAAAACATAACCGCAGGGGTTATGGATTCCGGGCTCGCTCGCTCCGCTCCGCCCCGGAATGACACTACTTCGGAAACCTTGCCGCCTTCTGCTCCAGCGGCAGCGCCAGGCCGTTCGCGATATAGGCGACGGTGCGGTAGAACCCGCACAGCAGCATGATCTCGAAGATTTTGGCGTCGTCGAAATGCGCCGACAGCGCCGCGTACTCGGCATCACTCAACGTCGCGCGGGCATGCAGCGCGTCGACGGTGGCGATCAGGGCCTGCTCGGGCGCGGACCAGCACGCCTCGTCGGCCGCGCCCTTTACGGTGGCCCGGATTTGCGCCTCGGTCAGGCCAGCAGCGCCAGCAAAAATCGTGACATGGACGCCCCATTCATACTCGCATCCGGTCAGCGCGCAGGTCCGGTCGATCACGATCTCACGCTCCCGCAACGATAGCGGGCTGCCGTCGAGCAGGCTGGCGGCGCGGAATTTGTCCCAGGCCCGCGCGTTGCCGGCGATGACGCGGAACAGCATCAGGGGCGGCGCGCCGCGCATGATGCGGTCGAACTGGGTCTGGATATCCGGCGAATAAGGCGGCTCGAGCGGCGCGACGCGTGACATGACGAATGACATGGCGAACTCCTGTGCTACAATAAACGTAGCAAAACGCTACATTATCTGTAGCGATGCGCAAGGAGCCTGCCATGCCGAAACAGATCGCGCCCGCGAAAAAACGCCGGGTGCGCGGTTCCAGCACCGGGCGGCCGATCATGGCGCTGCTGGACTTGCTGGGGCGGCGCTGGAGCCTGCGCATTGTCTGGGAATTGCGCGGCGAGCCGCTAACCTCGCGCGCGCTGCGCGCCGCCTGCGACGACGCCTCGCCGACGATTCTGCAAACCCGGCTGGACGAGTTGCGCGAAGCAGGCCTGGTCGAACTCGCGCCCGAGAGCGGTTATCGCCTGACGGCGCTGGGCCGGGAATTGTTCGACACTTTCATGCCGCTGCATCACTTCGCCGAGCGATGGAGCAAGCGCGCGGGCTGATGTTACGCCGCCGCGACCGTCAGGCTGGCGCCGTCGGCGCGCACGATTTTCACCTTGTTGCCGGCCGGCGTATCCGGACCGGCGACGCGCCAGACCGTGTCGTCGATCCGCACGGTGCCCGCGCCGTCGATGATCGGCTTCTCCAGCGTGCAGACCCGGCCGACCAGCGCGTCACTGCGCTTGTTGAGGAACGGATTGCTGCTCGACGCCGATTTATGCGAGAGCGCGAGGCGCCGCCATAGCGGCACCGCCGATATCGCGAACACAGCGAACATCAGCAGCTGGATCTCCCACGACGGATGGATCACGAACGACAGCAGGCCGACCAAAAGCGCGGCGAGCCCGAGCCAGAACAGGAACACGCCCGGCACCGCGATTTCCAGCGCCATCAGGATGATGCCGAACACCAGCCAGTTCCAGGTCCCCAACGTCGAAAACATCTCGGCCATGACACGACCTCTCTTCTCAAAATGCGCTAGCCAAAATGGCAACGCGCTCCCTCTCCCCTTGTGGGAGAGGGTCGGGGAGAGGGGTGCCACACAAAGAGAGTCAGAGCCCCCTCTCTCGGACTGCATCTGCGATGCAGTTCGACCTCTCCCACGAGGGGAGAGGTGGATGAACTCTGGCGCTGCGCAATGATCATCGAACGATCCTTGTTACCTCGTCGGAGCAACCGGCGGTGGAGTCGGCCCTGCGCTCGGCACCGAGCCGCGGCGCGCGGCGGCCTGCGCGGAAGCGGCGCTCTCGCCGAACGTCGCTTTCGCGATCTCGCCGATGCCGGCGAGCGAGCCCAGAATGCTGGTCGCCTCGATCGGCAGCATGATGATCTTCTGGTTCGGCGAGTCCGCGAGCTGGCCGAACGCCTTGATGTATTTGTCGGCGATAAAATAATTCAGCGCGGCGACGTCGCCCTTGGCGATCGCCTCGGAGACCATTTGCGTCGCCTTTGCCTCGGCTTCCGCCGAACGCTCGCGCGCCTCGGCGTCACGGAACGCGGCTTCCTTGCGGCCCTCGGCCTGCAGGATCTGGCCCTGCTTGGCGCCTTCTGCGCGAAGGATCTCCGACTGCCGCTGGCCTTCGGCCTGCAGGATGTCGGCGCGCTTGACACGTTCGGCCTTCATCTGCCGTCCCATCGCCTCGACGAGGTCAGCCGGCGGCACGATGTCCTTGATCTCGATGCGGTTGACCTTGAGACCCCACGGCGAGACCGCGGCATCGACCACGCGCAACAGGCGCTCGTTGATCTCGTCGCGATGCGACAGCACCTGGTCGAGGTCCATCGCGCCCATCACCGAGCGGATGTTGGTCATGGTCAGCACGATGATCGCCTGGTTGAGGTTGGCGACCTCGTAGCTCGCTTTCGCCGCGTCGAACACCTGGAAGAACGCGACGCCGTCCACCGTAACGGTGGCGTTGTCCTTGGTGATCACTTCCTGCTCGGGAATGTTGATCACCTGCTCCATCATGTTCATCTTGCGGCCGACGCGGTCGAAATAGGGAACGATGAGATTCAGCCCCGGCGCCAGCGTGCGGGTGTATTTGCCGAACCGTTCGATGGTCCAGTCATAACCCTGGGGGACCGTCTTGACGCCGGCGAACAATGTTACAATGACCAGCAGCACGACCGCGATGGCGAAAATGCTGAAACCGTCCATGGAAATCTCCTTTTGGCGAACCGGTCGCCTGAAACGCAGACTCGCCGTGCTGCAAGACGCTATCACGCATTGCAGTGCGGCGAACACTCCATTGGTCGTCAGAGCCGGATGTAAGGTTCGACCGGGCAAAAACAGCGGCCGTATCAGCGATAAATATTTGTCAGAGCCAGCCTTGAAGTTCGCGCAGCACCAACTGACGTATAACATCCATGCCGGGTTCGCTATCGTTAAGGCAGGGTATCGCGGCAAATTGCTCGCCGCCATGCTGCTTGAATATCTCGGCGTTCTCCTGCGCGATTTCCTCCAGCGTCTCGAGGCAATCGGCGGAGAAACCCGGCGTCACCACGGCGATCCGGCGCACGCCGTCCTTTGCAAGCTTCTCGATCGTCTTGTCGGTGTAGGGCTGCAGCCACTGGTCGAAGCCAAAGCGCGACTGGAAGGTCAGCAGCAGCTTTGTCGCATCGAGCCCCATGCGCCGGCGCAGTGCTTCCGTCGTCGCCACGCATTGCGCCCGATAGGGATCGCCCTGGTCGATGTATTTCTGCGGCATGCCGTGGAACGAGGCGACGATCAATTCGGGCTGGAACGGCAGTGTCTTCAGATGCGCGTCGATCGAAACCGCCAGCGCATCGATATAGTTGGGGTCGTCGTAATAAGGCGGCGTGACGCGAAGCGTGGGCTGCGCGCGCATCCTGGCAAGCACGCTGAACACCTCGTCACAGACGGTCGCCGACGTTGCCGCCGAATATTGCGGATAGAGCGGCACCACCAGCAGCCGGTCGCAGCCGTGCGCGGTCAGGGCATCGATCCGCGAGCGGATCGACGGATTGCCGTAGCGCATCGCCCAGTCGACCACGACATGGTCGTGATCGGCGATCGCTGCCCCAAGCTTGTCCGACTGCGCGCGCGTAATCGTCTTCAGCGGGGATTCGTTTTGCTCGGTGTTCCAGATCTTGAGGTAGTCGCGCGCCTTGCGCCGCGGCCGGGTGCGCAGGATGACGCCGTTGAGCGCGAGCTTCCACAGCAGCCCCTGGTTTTCGATCACCCGCGGATCGGACAGAAATTCCTTGAGGTAGACCCGCACGCCTTTGGCGTCGGCGCTGTCGGGGGTGCCGAGATTGACCAGGAGAACGCCGACGCGTGGCGGCTTGATGCCGGCGGAAGCTGTAGGGCTGTCGGGTGGCGCGGCCGCTGTCATGATATCAGGGGCTTCGCGCGTTGAACCATGCTTGTCAAGATAACCGGGGCTTGGCTAGGTTTGCGGCCAAACGGGGAGAAGAGCCATGACGGCCGCCGAATGGTGCGTGTTCGCCGCGCTGATGCTGTATCTGTTGACGATCGCGCCGATCAAATGGATCGGCTGGCGCCGCTTCGACAACGCCAGGCCGCGCGACGGCGGCTTCTACCAGGACCCGATCGCGTCCCGCGCGCTCGGCGCGCACCAGAACGGCATCGAGGCGTTTCCGTTCTTCGCGGTCGCGGTACTCCTGGCCGAGTTTCGCGGCGGCCCGCAGCGGCTGGTCAATGAACTGGCGATTTTGTTCCTGATCGTGCGGATCGCCTATGTCTTCACCTATCTCGGCAACCGTCCGACGCTGCGCTCGATCCTCTGGAGCATCGGGCTTGCGATCAATATCGCGATCTTCTTCCTGCCGGCGATCCGTAACTATCTGCCGGTCTAGGCGGCTTCCGGCGTTTCCAGCAGGCCGCGCCGGCGCAGCAGCGCGTCGGGCTCCGGCTCGCGGCCGCGGAAGGCGACATAGGCGTCGCCCGGGTCGCGCGACCCGCCCGACGAATAGATGTCGTCGTGCAGCCGTTTGGCGACCGCGGGGTCGAAGATGTTGCCTGCCTCCTCGAAGGCGCCGAACGCGTCGGCGTCCATCACCTCGGACCACATATAGCTGTAATAGCCCGAGGCGTAGTGATCGCCGGAGAAGATGTGGCCGAACTGCTGCGGCCGGTGCCGCATCGAGATTTCCGCGGGCATGCCGATTTTTTCGAGTTCCGCCCGCTCGAACGCCCGCACGTCGCGGCTGGCTGAAGCCGGCTGGGTGTGGAATTCGAGGTCGAGCAGCGCGGAGGCGAGGAATTCGACGGTGGCAAAACCCTGGTTGAATTTGCGCGCGGCGAGGAAGCGTTTCAGCAGGTCGTCCGGCAGCGGCTCGCCGGTCTGGTAGTGCCGCGCGAATTGCCGCAGCACCTGCGGCTGTTCCTGCCAATGCTCGTAGAGCTGCGAGGGCAATTCGACAAAGTCGGTGAACACGCTGGTGCCTGACAGCGAGGGATAGACCACGTTGGACAGCATGCCGTGCAGGGCATGGCCGAATTCGTGGAACAGGGTGCGGGCATCGTCCGGCGAGAGCAGCGACGGCTCGCCGTCGGCGCCTTTGGAGAAGTTGCAGACGTTGAGGATCAGGGGGGCGATCTCGCCATCGAGCTTCTGCTGGTCGCGCAGCGAGGTCATCCAGGCCCCCGAGCGTTTTGAGGGCCGGGCGAAATAGTCGCCATAGAACAGCGCCTGATGCTTGCCCGTGGAATCCCCGACCTCCCAGACCCGGACGTCGGGATGCCAGACCGGAATATCCCTGCGTTCCCTGAAGGTGATGCCGAACAGGCGGGTGGCGCAGTCAAACGCCGCCTCGATCATGTGGTCGAGCGCCAGATACGGTTTTATGGCGGCGTCATCGAAATTGGCGCGGCGCTGACGAAGCTTTTCGGCGTAATAGCGCCAGTCCCATGGCGCCAGCGCAAAGTTGCCGCCCTCTTCCGCCGCCAGCGCCTGCAGGTCGTCGCGGTCGGCGAGCGCCCGCGCCCGCGCCGGCTTCCAGACCCGCTCCAGCAGGCCCCGCACCGCTTCGGGGGTCTTGGCCATGGAGTCCTCGAGCCGGTAGGCGGCGAAATTCGAAAAGCCGAGCAGCCTGGCGCTTTCCTCGCGCAGGCTCAGAACCTCGACAATGGTCTCGTTATTATCGTTGTCGTTGCCATTGTCGCCGCGCGCGACAAAGGCCTTGTAGACCTTTTCGCGCAGGTCGCGCCGGGTCGAACTCTTCAGGAACGGCTCGACGAAGGAGCGCGACAGCGTCATGACGGCCTTGCCGGCCATACCGCGCTCCTCGGCGGCGGCCCTGGCGGCGGCGACAAAGCTGTCGGACAGCCCCTCGCGGTCGGCCTCGCCGAGCTCCATGAACCAATCCTGCTCGTCGCCGAGCAGATGGTGGCTGAACGACGTGCCAAGATGGGCCAGCCGCTCGTTGATCTCGGCCATCCGCTTCTTGGCAACTTCGTCGAGCCCGGCGCCGGAACGGTGGAAACGGGTGTAGGTCCGCTCCAACAGCCGCATCTGCTCCGGCGTTAGGCCGAGCGCGGCGCGGTCGTGGTAGAGCAGCGCGATGCGGCCGAACAGCACCGCGTTCATCATGATCGGGTTCCAGTGCCGCGCCATCCGCAGCGAGACCTCCTTGTCGGCCTCCAGCAGCGCCGGGTTGGAATGCGCCGAGACGAGATCGTAGAACACCGCCGACACCTTGGAGAGCAGCTTGCCGGAGCGCTCCAGCGCCGTGATGGTGTTGGCGAAGTCCGGCGTCGCCGGATCGTGGGTGATCGCCGCGATCTCGGCGGAATGGTCGGCAAACGCCTGCTCGAAGGCCGGCAGGAAGTGCTCGGGCGCGATTTCAGCGAAAGGCGGCGTCTCGAACGGCGTCTGCCAGGCCTTCAGGAGCGGGTTCGCGGTGCCCTCAGGCGTGAGCATCGTTTGCTGGTTTTCCGACATCGCAATTCCCGCTTTTCGCCACGAATGAGGGGCGATCTATATCACGCGATCGGGCTTTTTTGGGCCTTTTGCGCTTGATAGCGCCTCCCTTTTCGGAGAGATTGCGCCCCTCAACAGGACCTCTTCCAAATGAACTCGCAACCCGCCCCGACCGCCGCCCGCCAGATCGTCTGGCCCAGCGTCGTCACCGTCATCAGCGCGGCGATCCTGATCGGCGCCGAGGTGTTCGGCGCGGCCTTCGCCGGCGGCTGGGCGCTCGCGATCCTGTTCGGCCTCGACGACACCGGCGCGCATATCCTGCAAGCGGTGCTGTTCGCGATCGGCGTCTTCGTCATGATCGCGTTCATCCGCGCCGCCCAGCGCGTCGAGCCGTTCAGACGGTGATCCCGAGCGCGGCGAGCTAAGAATCAGCGCGAGCATCCCGCGGATCTTCAGCACTCGTTAAAGAAACTTAACGTCTGTTCACACTCAACGCGTCGCTCGACGGGAGAAAATTGCCCGCGTCGCAAAAAAAATGTTGCGAAGCGGAGTCAAAACCCTTATTTGCATTTTTGCCCAATTTCGCACGTGCCTGTGGTCGTGTGTCAGTCGGTAGGTATCCGGACAAGAGGCCGGACAGCCGCCAAGGGATGAAGAACCGAGGGTCGCTCAAGTCCAAGACTGAAAAGTCGAAAACTTGTGAGGCCAGCATCTCTCTCCAGAGATGCCGTTGAAGGTCTCTTTGTTCCTTGCAACCGTGACTGGCAGCCGGAGGCGAACCGGCGCACCCCGCTCTCAACGGGGGACGCGACTTAAAGCAACGACGGATCGGGCTTTTTTGGTCTCTACCGGCATTCCACCGCCGGCGCGGGCTACTGAAAAGGCTTGTCCTTCATTGCCAGGTGTGCGGGCGGGATCCTTCCCAACCAATCCACGGCAGCACAATTCGGTCTGAGTTCAAGGCCTTGTCGCGTCTCCATCGTGCGGCAGCGCCGAAGCACTCACGCCCGAGAACCATTTTGAACGGAACCCCGTCGCTGGGGCCGTTTGGGAGAGTGCTATGACCGAACGTATTCAGGAATTCCTGCGCAACCGCCGCAGCGAGGGCCAGGACACCGAGCCGTGCCTCGTGGTCGACCTCGAAGTCGTGCGCGACAACTACCAGACCTTCTCCAGGGCGCTGCCGGACAGCCGCGTGTTCTACGCGGTAAAGGCCAACCCGGCGCCGGAGGTGCTGTCGCTGCTCGCCTCGATGGGCTCCTGCTTCGACACCGCAACGGTGGCCGAGATCGAAATGGCGCTGGCTGCCGGCGCGTCGCCGGACCGCATCTCCTATGGCAACACGATCAAGAAGGAGCGCGACATCGCGCGTGCCTTCGCGCTCGGGATTCGCCTGTTCGCGGTCGATTGCTCTGCCGAAGTCGAGAAGATCGCCCGCGCCGCCCCCGGCGCCAAGGTGTTCTGCCGCATCCTCTATGACTGCGCCGGCGCCGAATGGCCGTTGTCGCGCAAGTTCGGTTGCGACCCGGAGATGGCGGTCGAGGTGCTCGACCTCGCCAAGCGTCTCGGGCTGGAGCCGTGCGGCATCTCGTTCCATGTCGGCTCACAGCAGCGCAAGGTGAAGGCGTGGGACCGTGCGCTGGCGATGGCCTCGACCGTGTTCCGCGACTGCGCCGAGCGCGGGATCAACCTGTCCATGGTCAACATGGGCGGCGGATTCCCGACCAAGTACCTCAAGGACGTTCCTCCGGTCGTGCAATACGGCCGGTCGATCTTCCGCGCGCTGCGCAAGCATTTCGGCAACCAGATCCCGGAAACCATCATCGAGCCGGGCCGCGGCATGGTCGGAAATGCCGGCATCATCGAGACCGAAGTCGTCCTGATCTCCAGGAAGAGCGACGAGGACGAGGTGCGCTGGGTGTACCTGGATATCGGCAAGTTCGGCGGTCTCGCCGAGACCATGGACGAGTCGATCCGCTACGCGATCCGCACCCCGCATGACGGCGCGGAGATGGCGCCGTGCGTGCTCGCCGGACCGACCTGCGATAGCGCCGACGTGCTGTACGAGAAGATGCCGTATCCGCTCCCGGTGACGCTCGAGATCGGCGACAAGCTGCTGATCGAAGGCACCGGCGCCTATACGTCGACCTACTCGTCGGTGGCCTTCAACGGCATCCCGCCGCTGAAGACCTACCACATCTGACCAGCCTCGCCTGAGGCTCGAATAACGGGAGCCGGTGCGCCGGCTCCCTCCCCTTCATTTGCGAATTTGCCGACAACGCTTGACCGCGGCCGCATGGCCGCTGGCAGCGAGGACTGACGTGCCATGACTGCTTTGCGGAACCCCAAAATCGCCCTCACCCCGAAGGCCGCTCCGTTCGCGATCCGTGCGGAACGGGCCTCGGACGTCGTTGCGCGTGAAGCGCTGCTGGATGGCTGCTTTGGCGTGAATCGCCAGCTGCGCACCTGCCAGCGCCTGCGCGACGGACGCGCGCCCGCCGAAGGCCTTGCCCTGTCGGCGGTGTGCGAGGGCCGGCTGGTCGGAACCGTGCGGTTGTGGCACGTCAGCGCCGGGGGCGTCCCGGCGCTGGTGCTGGGGCCGCTCGCGGTCGACGAGGCCAGCCGCAAGCTCGGCGTCGGCGCGGCCTTGATGGCGCGGGCGCTCGAAATTGCCCGGCAGCGCGGCCATGGTGCCGTGATCCTGCTCGGCGACGAGCCTTATTACGCCCGCTTCGGCTTCTCCGCGGCCAAGACCGCGGAGCTGTCGCTGCCCGGCCCGTTCGGGCGCGACCGCCTGCTCGGCCTTGAGCTGCGCGAGGGTGCGCTCGACGACGCCTGGGGCATGATCACAGCCACCGGCGCGCTCGCGCAGCCGAAGGTCAAAGCGCCGTGCGCAAAGGCGCTGCGCTCGGCGACTCACGCTGCCTGATCGCCAGCATCATGCCGGTGAAACAGGCAACCCGTGAGCTTGCAGATTTACGCCGCCGCGGCACCATCACGACCATCCTGGTGATGATGATCGTTGTCATGATCGTCAGGGACGTGCTGGCGCGGCGCCGGGACCGGCTGCGCGCCCGCTCCCGGGGTGACATATCGCCCGTCGTGCGTTAGCCAAGAGCTGCAATTCCCCTGGGACACCCGAACCGAGGTCGTCGATGCCACGCCGTCTGATTTCCACAGGCTCCCCGTTCGAGAAGACCGCCGGCTACAGCCGCGCCGTCGTCGACGGCGATTTTGCGTTTGTGGCCGGCACCACCGGCTACGACTACACGACTATGACGATGCCGGCCGATGTCACCAGTCAGTCACGCAACTGCTTCAAGACCATCGAGGCTGCGCTGAAGGAAGCCGGCTTCGCGATGGCCGATATCGTCCGCGCCACCTATTACCTCACCGACGCCGGCGAAGCGGACTCCCATTTCGCGGTCTGCGGTGAGGTGTTGGGCGAGATCCGCCCCGCCGCGACCCTTCTGATCGTCACAGCTCTGTACAAGCCCGAGATGAAGGTCGAGATCGAAGTTACCGCCAAGCGCCGCACCGCGTGATCCCATTCCAATTCGCGGCCCCGCCGCCTGATATTTGCTGGAGACCCCTTGATGAGCCCGTCCTCGCCCGTCCACGCCAAAATTTCCGGACCGATTGTCATGATCGGCTTCGGTTCGATCGGCAAAGGCACCCTGCCGCTGATCGAACGGCATTTCGACTATGACAGATCGCGCTTCGTCATCATCGATCCGCATGAGGACGGCGACCTCGCCAGGCAGCACGGCGTGCGCTTCATCAAGCAGGCGATCACCCGCGACAATTACCGCGAGGTGCTGGTGCCGCTGTTGACCGCCGGCGGCGGCCAGGGCTTTTGCGTCAACCTGTCGGTCGATACCTCCTCGGTCGACATCATGACGATGTGCCGCGAAATCGGCGCGCTCTATATCGATACCGTCGTCGAGCCGTGGCTCGGCTTCTATTTCGACAAGAAGATCGGGCCCGAGAAGCGTTCGAACTACGCGTTGCGCGAAACGCTGCTGGCGGCCAAGCACAACAGCCCCGGCGGCCCAACCGCGGTGTCCACCTGCGGCGCCAATCCCGGCATGGTGTCGTGGTTCGTCAAGCAGGCGCTGCTCGACATCGCGCGAGACACCAATACGCCGTTCAACGAACCGAAGAGCCGGGAAGGCTGGGGCCAGCTCGCCCACAAACTCGGCGTCAAGGGCATTCATATCGCCGAGCGCGACACCCAGCGCTCGAAGAAGCCGAAGCCGATGAACGTGTTCGTCAACACCTGGTCGGTGGAAGGTTTTGTCTCCGAGGGCATGCAGCCGGCCGAACTCGGCTGGGGCACCCACGAAAAATGGATGCCGGACAACGGCCGCAAGCACACCGAGGGCTGTGGTGCGGCGATCTATCTGCTGCAGCCCGGCGCCAATACGCGGGTGCGCTCCTGGTGCCCGACGCCGGGCGCGCAATATGGTTTCCTGGTTACCCACAATGAGTCGATCTCGATCGCCGATTATTTCACGGTGCGCGACGGCCAGCGGGTGGTGTATCGCCCGACCTGCCATTACGCCTACCATCCCGCCAATGACGCGGTGCTGTCGCTGCACGAGATTTTTGGCGCCACCAGCAAGATGCAGCCGAAATGGCACATCCTGGACGAGAACGAGATCGAGGACGGCATCGACGAACTCGGCGTGCTGCTCTACGGCCACGGCAAGAACGCCTATTGGTATGGATCGCAGCTCTCGATCGAGGAGACCCGACGGATTGCGCCCTACCAGAACGCCACCGGCATGCAGGTGTCGTCGGCGGTGCTGGCCGGCATGGTGTGGGCGCTGGAAAATCCCAACGAAGGCATCGTCGAGGCCGACGAGCTGGATTTCCGCCGCTGCCTGGAAATCCAGACGCCGTATCTCGGCCCGGTGAAGGGCTATTACACCGACTGGACGCCGCTTACCGACCGGCCAGGCCTGTTCCCGGAAGACATCGATACCTCCGATCCCTGGCAATTCAGGAACGTGCTGGTACGCTGAAACCGCTACCAGCCCGGTAATCCACGACCAGCAACCTCGCGCGACCGTAAGGATCGTTTTCTTCCGCGAGGAGTTGTACCTTCGCGGAAGTTCATATCCTGCGAGGCGATTCGCATGCGCGCCATATTCGCAATCGTGCTCTCGGCGATCGCATTGGCGGGTTGCAACCAGGATAATGACGTGACCGGCTCGGTCGAAAGCTGCGCCAGGCAGCTTTACACGCCGTACAATCCCAAGGACATGAAGCAGTGCGTCGCGGCCTGCATTGCCTGCGAGCGTGGCATCACCACCACCTGCACGACATCCTGCACGCTCAAGGGCGCCCGCTGAAGTCTCACGGGCGGCACCGCTCACTTCGCCAGATAATCGAACGCCACACTGCCGAGGCCGAGCGTCAGCTCGGCCTTGAAGTGCAGCGCCGAGATCACCTCGCGCACCGGCAGCCGCGCCACGTCGGCGAGCGCATGCGGAAACAGGCCGAGCGCCGAAGGCCCGGTCCAGGCCTCCTTCAACACGATATCCTCGAGGCTGAAGCGCACCAGTTCGCAGATCCGCGGGCTGCCATCGACATGCGGGATAATTTTCAGGATGAAGTTCGGCGCCTTCATGCCTGACAGAACGGTGTCGTGGTCCACCCGGCGGTGCTTGTAGCCCATGGTGGCCGAGGCGCAGAGCACCGAGCCATAATGCAGCGTACCCACCAGCACGTCGCTTTCGACCTCGATCTTGGGCGTGGCCCGTTTCTTGGGAAAGCCCCACAATTCGCGGCCGCCGGCGATCGGCGCGTCGTCATCGAGATACATCGCATGCGTATAGGCGCCGTCCTCGCCGTTGAGGCGGACCGGGATCACCTGCCCGGTTTCGGTGTAGTCGCCAAAGCCCGTCGAGTCGGGCATCCGGATGAATTCGTATTTGACGACGGAATCGGTGACTTCCAGCGGCTCCGGCACCACGGCCGCGAGCGCTTCCGGATCGGTGCGGTAGGTGATGACGAAATATTCGCGGTCGAAAAAGCGATACGGCCCCGGCGGAAACGACGGATTGGTCAGCGGCATCGAATAGGCGTTTTTCCTGACGTCATCGATCTTCATCGTTCGCCTCGTTGATGGATATGTGCTGCCGCGCATTATGCGGCAGCGCACGTCAACAATCGAGGCTGTAAAATCGGCAATGCGTGGGCTGAACGTCATCACGCCGTCAAACAGCGCGGCGCGTCGGCAGCGAAGATCATTTCTCCTTGATCGGCGGAGCGGTCTTTTCCGCCGGCGCGGGCGGCAATGCCGGCTGCGCGCCTCCCTGCTGCGCCTTGGCGTCGGGACGCGCCGGCTCGGGCGCCGGCGTGGTCGGACGCTCACCGCCCGGCTTGGATTCCGCGGGCGTCTTGTTCGAATCCGCAGGCGCCGGCGTTCCCTGCAACGGTGGGGTCCCCTGCGCCAATTGCTGCGGATGGCTGATCGGATTCTGGGCCGCGATCTCGGCGAGCGAAAAGCCCGACATCGCGAGCCCTGCCACCAGCATCGCGGATGCGAACACTAATTCCCGCCTGAGCGTGCGTTTCCTGTTGTCGGTCATGTCTCACCACCAATCGGTCTATTCAACCGATTTGGCGCGACAATGTTCCGAGACGGCTGCCAGCGGAAACCTGCGTCACAACTCCAGCATTCCGGCATCGCCGTCTTCCACGGCGAACGCCAGCTGCGTGCCCTTGGCGTTCCAGGCCAGCGCCGAGACCGCCGCTTCGCCCTGCCGCCGCCGTACCAGAATCTCCGCGCCGTCATTCAGCCGCACCATCAGGATGGTGCCGTCGCTGTAACCGGCGGCGAGGATGTCCTGCTTCGGATGGCACGCGACCATCGAGACGCGCGCCTGCAGCGGCGCCAGCATCGCCGGCTCCTTGCCCATCGGGCCGTCCTTGCTGGCGAACGGCCACATGATCACGGTGTCGGCGCCCGAGGTCGCGAGCGCCTTGCCGCCCGCGCTCCACGACATCGACCGCACCCGTCCGGGATAGCCGGTCATCCGCATGTGCCTGTTATCGGCGAGCCGCCAGCCATGCAGCGCCGGCTCGTGCATCGCGGTGACCAGAAACTTGTTGTCCGGCGAGAACGCCACCGCCAGATGCGAGCCCGCCCACTCCAAAAATTCCGCGTTCGCGGCCATGTTGGGAAACCACAGCGTGACGCCGTTATAATGCGCGATCGCGAGCCGCAGGCCTTTGGGCGCGAACGCGAGGCCACCGACCGTCGAGGGCACCTCGAACGACTTGTCCTCGCCCTTGCCGCCACGGACGAACGCGGTCTTGCCGGCCGACCAGGCCACCGCGCCATCGGGATGCAGCGCGACATTGTCGATCCAGCGCCGTTTTGCGTCGGTCGCGAGCAGCGTCACCTCGCCCTTCTTGTCCAGCGCAACGAGCTTGCCGTCATCGCCGCCCGTGACGAGGCGCGCGCCATCGGAAACCGCGCACAGGATGCCGCCGCCGTGAGTTTCGACCTTTGAAATTTCGTCGGCGGCATTGACCAGCGCGACGCTTTCCTCCGCGCCGACAAAGGCCGCGTGATCGCCGAGGAAATGGACCGCGGTCACGGGCATGCCTAGCGCCAGCGGACGCACGCGGTCCGTGACCGAGGCGATGGAGGCCGAACCCTCTTCCGGATCGAACTGTCTCATCACGTGGTGATGCAGCTTTCAAAGCCGTCGCGGATCAACTGCTCCGGCAATTCGCGGCCGATGAAGACGAGGCGGCTTTCGCGCGGCTCGCCGTCCTTCCATCTCCGCTGGTGATCGCCTTCCAGCATCATGTGGACGCCCTGGAACACGTAGCGGTCGTCGTCATCGCTGAAGGCAAGGATCCCCTTCGAGCGCAGGATCTTCTGGCCTTCGGCCGCGACCAGGCCCTGCAGCCAGGGCATGAATTTTGTCGCGTCGAGCGGCTTGCTGGTGCGTAGCGACAGCGATTGCATGTCTTCGTCGTGGTAGTGTTTCAAGCCATGCCCGTGATCATGGTCGTGGTGGTGATCGTCGCCGTGGTGATGATGACCGTGATCATGGTCATGGTGATCATGATCGTCGCCGACTTCGAGGAATTCCGGCTCGATCTCTAAAATACGATCGAGATCGAACGCGCCGCGCTCCAGCACGTCCGCCAGCGCGACCTTGCAGCGCTCGGTGCGGTGCAGTTTGGCGTAGGGGTTGATGGCGCGAATCCGCGCCTCGACTTCCGCCAGCTCGGGCTTCGAGACCAGATCGGTCTTGTTGAGCACGATGACGTCGGCGAACGCGATCTGGTTCTTGGCCTCGGGCGCGTCCTTGAGCCGGTCGCTCAGCCATTTGGCGTCGGCGACCGTCACCACCGCGTCGAGCCGCGCGTTCTTCTGCACATCCTCGTCGACGAAGAAGGTCTGCGCCACCGGCGCCGGATCGGCCAGCCCCGTGGTCTCGACGATGATGGCGTCGAACTTGCCTTTGCGCTTCATCAGGCCCTCGAGGATGCGTACGAGGTCGCCGCGCACGGTGCAGCAGACGCAACCATTGTTCATCTCGAAAACTTCTTCGTCGGCGCCGATGATCAGATCGTTGTCGATGCCGATCTCGCCGAATTCATTGACGATGACGGCGTATTTCTTGCCGTGGTTTTCCGACAGAATCCGATTCAGCAGCGTGGTCTTGCCGGCGCCGAGATAGCCCGTCAGCACGGTCACGGGAATTTTTTGCGAGGTCGTTTCAGGCATAGCTACTCCGGACGCGGGATTTGGCGGCGCACCACCGGCAGGGGGGCCCCTGCGCCTTAAGGGGTGAGCGCATGGTTCAATGCCCTTATATTGTGCCTGACCATATCAATGTAAGTGGGGGCATCGCCCTTTTCGTCGGTCAAACTGTCGGAATAAAGCATCCCGCCGATGCCGGCGCCGGTCTCGGCCGATATGCGCTGGATCAGCCGGGGGTCGCTGATATTTTCAACGAAAACCGCGGGAATTTTGGCGACCCTGATCTGGCTGATGATATCGGCGATATCGCGGGCGCTAGCCTCTGAATCGGTGGAAACGCCGAGCGGAGCGATGAATTCGACGCCGTAGGCGGCCGCGAAATAGCCGAACGCGCCATGGGTGGAGATCACCTTGCGGCGCGCCGGCGGGATTTTTGCCACTGCCTCGCGAACATCGCGATCGAGTTGGTCCAGCTTGGCCAGATAGCCGTCGGCATTGGCGCGAAAGACCGCCGCGTCCGGCGGATCGGCCGCCACCAGCGCCTCGCGGATATTGACGACATAGATTTTGGCGTTGACCACCGACTGCCAGGCATGCGGGTCGGCGGCCGATCCGGATTTCAGCGGCGCGACGCCGTCGCTTGCGATCACGATCACAGCCTTGCTGCCGGAAGATTGCACCAGCCGCGGCAGCCAACCCTCCAGTCCAAGGCCGTTGATGACGACAAGCTTGGCGTCGGCGATCTTCTTCGCGTCCGCCGGCGCCGGCGTATAGACGTGCACGTCGCCATTGGGGCCGACCAGGGTCGAGACCTCGACCCGATCGCCGCCGACATTTTTGACGAAATCGCCGAGGATCGAAAAGCTCGCGACGACTTTCAGGCGGCCCTCGGCGCAAGCAGGCGTCGCCGCGAGCATCATACAGATCAACCAAAATTGGGCACGTCGCATCGCGCTATGCCTCGAGATGGCGGCCGGGAAACATTTGTCTCACCAGACCACTGACATTGCCGAACAGCACCGAGACGACATAGAGGCCTGCGGCGACAAGGATGATCGCCGGCCCCGAGGGAATCCGGGTCTGGAACGACAGCACCAGCCCGGCATAGCCGGAAACCATGGCGCTCGCGACGGCGATGCAGATCATGCCGCTGATGTCGCGCGACCAGAACCGCGCGATGCCGGCCGGCAGGATCATCAGGCCTACCGCCAACAACGTGCCGAGCGCATGAAAGCCATTGACCAGATTGACCACGACCAGCGCCAGAAACGTCAGATGCGCCGGCGCGCCGGCGCGGCTCACGGTGCGCAGAAAGACCGGATCGACGCATTCGACCACCAGCGGCCGATAGATCACCGCCAGCACCAATAGCGTGATCGTGGTGTTGAAGGCGATCACCAGCAGCGTCGGGTCGTCCATCGCCAGGATGTTGCCGAACAGCACATGCAGCAGATCGATATTGGTGCCGCGGATCGAAACGATGGTGACGCCGAGCGCCAGCGACACCAGATAAAACGTCGCCAGCGAAGCGTCTTCCTTCAGTTCGGTGGTGCGCGCCACCACGCCGGCCAGGATCGCCACCGCAAAACCCGCGATCAAGCCGCCGGTGGTCATGGCGAACAGATTGAGCCCCGACAGCAGGAATCCGATCGCGGCGCCGGGCAGGATGGCGTGGGCCATGGCGTCGCCGACGAGGCTCATCCGCCGCAGCATCAGGAATACGCCGATCGGCGCGCCGCCCAGCGCCAGCGCGATCACCGCCGCGAGCGCGCGGCGCATGAATTCGAATTCGGTGAAGGGGGCGATCAGTGCATCATACAAAAACACGGTCAGGCCGCCCGCGACGAGATGTCGTCCGCGACGCAGGCCGCGGCGCCGTCGTCGAACGCCTCGCACATCCGCCGCGCCTCCAGCAGGTTATCCGGCGTGAGCACCTCGGCGGTGGCGCCCCAGGCGACCTTGCCGCGCGCCAATAGCAGCGTCTCCGGAAAATTGGCGCGCACCAGATCGAAATCATGCAGCGCCGCCAGCACGGTGCGCCCCTCGGCATGCCAGCGCCGCACCAGCGCCAATAGATCGGCCGAGGTCCGCGCATCGATGGCGTTGAACGGCTCATCCAGCACGATCATGCGGGCATCCTGCAGCAGCACCCGCGCGAACAGCATGCGCTGCATCTGGCCGCCCGAAAGCGTGCCGATCGCGCGGTTTTCAAAGCCGTTGAGGCCGACCGAGGCCAGCGCCTGCGCGATTCCGTCCCGTGCGCCCTTGCCCATGCCGCCGAAAAAGCCGGTGGCGCGCCACAGGCCGGTGCCGACGAAATCGAACACCGAGATCGGAAAGCTGCGGTCGATATCGGCGGTCTGCGGCAGATAGGCGATGTCCCTGACATCGAGGCCGCCGCGCTCGATTGAGCCCGACAGCGGCTTGAGGATTCCGACAATGCCGCGAAACAGCGTCGACTTGCCGGCGCCGTTGGGACCGACCACCGCGATCAGCGCGCCGCTCAACACCTCGCCGCTGAGATGATGCACCGCCGGATGGCGGTCGTAACCCAGGGTGACGTCGCGGAATTGCAGTTGCGCAGCCATGTTCACCTCATCGCCAGCCACACGACGGCCCACAGGCCGACACTGACCGCGGCCGCGGCGGCAAGCCGCGCCATCACCGTCATGCGCAGGATCGACCACGGCGCCGTTTGCGCAGGATGCGGCGTTGCCGGCCCGTGGCGGTGGCCGTGCGCATGGTGGTCGTGGCTATGGGAATGGGGTGTAAGCATCGGAGGATGTTATATTATAACATAACAAATGTCTATCAAAAGGAGCGCTTCAAGAGCTTTAAAGCCAGGCATTTCAGGGCCTTCCGATCAGCATGGCGATGCCGGCGGCGAGGAACGGGAACGGCAGCGACACGGCGGCGCGAAACCAGACGAAGCGGGCCGGCATGAACGGGATTTCCCACAGGATCAGCCGCTGGAAGGCGAACAGCGCCCAGGCGATCACATAGGCGACCACCTGCGGTGCGCCGCCGCCGGCCTTCATCGCCACCGCGCCGATCGAGAAGCCGACCACCGGCCCGCCCGGCGTCGCCGCGCCCGCGACGACGGCGGTCAGCACCCCGGACCAGCCGGAATCCGGCCCCAGCCATCCCGTGATGATCTCCTGCGGGATGACGGCAGCGATGTACCCCGAGCCGACCACGCCGAGCGCGATGCGCGGCACCACGCGGACAAAATCCATGGTGCCTTCGCGCAGCGATGCGGTCAGCACTTGCGGGCCGCGCTGAAAGGCGATGGTCCCGACGGCCGCGACCGAGCCCCACAGGATGATGTCGATCAGAAGCGCAGCACTCATTCGGGTTCGCGCTTCCGGTACATCCGCACATAGACGAAGCGGCCGAGCGCGCCGGCCAGGATCGGCACCGGCAGCGAGATCAGGACGCGCCAGAGCACGAAGTCGGTGCCCATGATCGGCAACTCCCACGCCACCGCCCGGCCATAGCCGATCAGGGTCCAGCTCACGACCATCGCGATGGTGGCGCCAAAGTCAGCGCCGACCGTGAGCAGCGCGCTCGCCACCGGATAGGCGGTGAAGGGACCGCCGGGCAAGATCGCGCCAAAGGCCGCGCCGATCAGCAATCCCTTCAGCCCGGAATTCGGCCCCAGCGATCGGGAGACCTTCTCGTGCGGCAGGATTTCGGCGATGAAGGCGCCGAGCAGGCAGCCGGCCAGCACGCGCGGCAGGATGCCGCCGAACAGTTTTAAGTCGTGGGTCAGGATTTCCAGCACGCCGTCGATACCGTCGCGACGCCAGACCAAAGCGGCCGAGACCACGACCAGCACACCGATGGTGATGATCGACCAGCCGACCGGCCGGTGCGCGCGCCGCGGCCGCGGCTCGGGCTCCGCATCGTCTGACGGCGCCTGATCTTTTACGGGGATTTCTGACAACGGGATCAGTCTATGTCGAAACAACTCACGCCAAATGCCGCATCAGCGCCAGTCCGGCAAACAGGCCGGCGATCGACAACACCACCGAGCCCAGCACGTAAAACAGCGCGAGCCAAAACTCGCCGCGCTCATAGAGCAGCGCGGTGTCGAGCGAGAACGCCGAGAAGGTGGTGTAGCCGCCCAAAATGCCGGTCATCAGAAACAGTCGCCAGGGCTGCGAGGCCTCACCCTTGAAAGCGAGATAGCCCGCGATCAGGCCCATCACGATTGAGCCCGAGATATTGATGATGAAGGTACCCCAGGGGAATGCCGGGCCCATGCAGCGCGCGCAGGTGACGTTGACGGTATGGCGCAGCGACGCGCCGAGGCCGCCGCCGACGAAAACCAGTAGATAATTCATCTTGTTTTTCCCCGATAACCCCGGCCTGCGAGTTTTGCCGCAGGCGAAGCCGCCGGTCAAACCAAAGGGCGGCAGCCCTGGCTGCCGCCCCCTGTCATCTAGCTTTCAGATGGTTTCCGAATCGGGCATCAGGCTTTCGAGAACAGCTGGTCGACATATTCCCAGTTGAC